>MDTC01011342.1_pt1 | contig 98404 bp, 86 predicted proteins | sample 811181 | NCBI WGS metagenome assembly MDTC01 (sample SAMN05326644, study PRJNA326480) | marine metagenome | isolation source: seawater | place: Pacific Ocean: North | collected 2011
AGAAAGCATGCGCCCTGATACTTCACCTGTATAAGCACCGGCAGAATACGCACTGATATTCTGGGCACCAATAGAAACAAAAGGTAGATTGTCTTGCTTTTTCTCAATCGCAAAATCTATATAAACAAAAGGCAAACAAAGCCCAATATCCAGATGATTGACACGCATTTGAGCAAGCTGTGTCAGCATGTCATCAACTAAAGAAAGGCTGCCATTCATTTTCCAATTTGCAACAATTAAAGGTTTTCGCACCAAAAATTCCAATATTCAAATAAAAGTAAGTGAATCATACTGAATAATACAGTTCGATACAAGTACAAACAACAGATGATACTTAAGCATGTTCACTTAGACTACGAATCACCTTAGCAACACGCTCTGCCAGCTGTTTATTATATTTTAAATCATGCCCTTCAACCATAACGCGTATTAAAGGTTCTGTTCCTGATTTTCTCAGCAGTAAACGACCTCCTACTTGCTTAAGTTCGTCTTCGACTTGAGATACAACTTGTTTAACATCTGGCATATCAAGTAACTCGACTTGGCCATTGTAGATGACATTAACCAATGTTTGCGGCATTTTCTCATAATCAGCTAACAACTCATGTAAGCGTTTATTTTGATTGATCATCGCCATCAACACCAAAACACCCGCAACAATACCATCTCCCGTTGTACCATGCTCTAAGTGCAAAATATGACCTGAATTTTCTCCACCGATAATCCAGCCTTTTTGCTCTAATAGCTCAGCGACGTACTTATCACCAACTTGAGAACGAGCAAACTCAATACCCAACTTATTTAGGGCAACTTCTAAGCCTTGGTTACTCATTACAGTACCGACGACACCACCTTGCAAAGCACCTTGTAAATAAGCATCTTGAGCAAGGATGTATAAAATTTCATCGCCATCGACCACATTTCCTTGGGCATCGACCATCATGATGCGATCACCATCACCATCAATTGCAATACCTAAATCAGCTTGATGCTCTTTTACCTTTGAACAAATCAAATCCATAGATGTTGCGCCACATTGATCATTAATATTAAAGCCGTTGGGCTCAACACCGATCGCTATAACTTCAGCACCTAACTCATGGAAAACACTCGGTGCAATATGATAGGTCGCGCCATGAGCACAGTCGACAACAATTTTCAATCCTTGCAAACTCTTATTCAGAGGAAAGTGGCTTTTACAATATTCGATATAGCGCCCCGCAGCATTATCTATACGTACCGCTTTACCTAGAACAGCAGAATCAACACAAGAAATCTCTTTTTCAAGCTCGAGTTCGATTGCTTTTTCTAAAGCAGCATCTAACTTCTTACCATTAGCACCAAAAAACTTGATTCCGTTGTCATAATAAGGGTTATGAGACGCAGAAATAACAATACCTGCTTCAGCACGAAAAGTATGCGTTAAGTAGGCCACAGCGGGCGTAGGCATAGGGCCTAAAAGTTTTGTGTGCACACCAGCACTTGATAAACCAGCTTCTAGTGCCGATTCCAGCATATAGCCTGAAACACGAGTATCTTTGCCTATCAGCACAGTATGCGTACCATGGCGAGCAAGCACTTTACCTGCAGCCCAGCCAAGTTTCAAAGCCAGCATGGGTGTCATTTTACCTTCGCCAACACGACCTCGAATGCCATCTGTTCCAAAATATTGCGCCATTTATAATTCTCTCTCAAATTTGTTATACACCTGCATAATAAGAATGCTGTCTCGCATAGAGCCTACATCATGTACTCGGATAATATCAGCACCTTGCTGATAAGCCATTAAGGACGCCGTAACAGTGCCAATTAAACGCTGATCAGAAGGCTTATCCAGCACATCACCTATCATGCTTTTATTTGATACGCCTACAAGCATCGGCAAATTAAATTGTTTAAACCTTTTTAAATGCGCAAGCAATTTATAGTTATCCTCTAAAGTTTTGCCAAAACCAAAACCAGGATCTAAAATCATATTTTCTTTAGACATACCTTCTGCTATACAAGCTGCAATACGCTCTTCAAAAAACTGCATCACATCATCAACTGTATCTTGGTATGTAGGTTTATTTTGCATGGACTGAGGTGTCCCTTGCATATGCATTAAACATACAGGTACGTTCAACTTAGCTGCTTGCGATAAAGCTCCTGGAGCTTGCAAAGCTTTAACATCATTAATCATCTGTGCACCTGCCTGTACTGCAGCTTGCATCACTTCAGGTTTATAAGTATCTATTGAAATCGTCACATCGATTTCTTGAGTCACACGCTCGATGACAGGAATAACACGGCTTAGCTCTTCGTCAAGGGAAACAGGGGCTGCGTATGGCTTCGTCGATTCTCCACCAATATCCAGAATATCTGCACCCGAAGCAACTAAAGACCTCGCTTGTGTTAAAGCTTTATCCAGTGTATTAAATCGGTTACCGTCAAAGAAAGAGTCAGGTGTGACATTTAATATCCCCATAATCAAAGGAGACTTAACATGAAGAGAAGCAAGTTGATTTTTAAATAATGACATGAAGATTTATCTATGAGATTTATATCAAGTAAAAAAGCCTTCAACCGCGATAATTAAAGGCTTTCTACAATTTAAAATATCTAATTTACAGGAGCATGATCCGTATCACTCAAGTCATCCGAATCATCATCAAGACTAGAGTCTGAGTCATCTGCTTTTTTAGTGTGAGGTGAACCAGAATCATCATGAGAAGCCCAATCAGCAGGAGGACGAGGCGTTTTACGATCCATCAAGTCATCAATTTGATGCGCATCAATTGTCTCATACTTCATCAGTGCATCTTTCATAGAGTGTAAGATATCGATATTATCTTCTAAAATCTTAAGAGCTCTATCATAATTGCGATCAATAAAAGCACGCACTTCTTGATCAATCGAGCTTGCTGTTTCATTTGACATATTACTCGCCTTCGCCATCGAGCGACCTAGGAAGACTTCACCATCTTCTTCAGCATACAGTAATGGACCCATCTTATCGGACAGCCCCCACTGAGTCACCATTTTCTTCGCGATTTCTGTAGCGCGTTCAATATCGTTTGAAGCACCTGTAGTCACTGCATCAGGCCCATAAATCAAGCCTTCAGCAATACGTCCACCAAATAAACTCGAAATCATACTTTCTAAATGCTGCTTGCTATGACTCACACGATCATGTTCAGGAAGATACATAGTCACTCCTAAAGCACGGCCACGAGGAATAATAGATACTTTATAAACAGGATCATGCTCAGGTACCAAACGGCCAACAATAGCATGGCCTGCTTCGTGATACGCTGTCATTTCTTTTTCTGATTCAGTCATCACCATCGAGCGGCGTTCAGCACCCATCATAATTTTATCTTTGGCTTGTTCGAACTCTTCCATAGACACTAAACGACGGTTATTACGTGCAGAAAATAAAGCCGCTTCATTAACAAGATTCGCTAGGTCTGCACCTGAAAAGCCAGGTGTACCACGAGCAATGAGGCTCGCTTTCACATCATCAGCAAGAGGCACTTTGCGCATATGCACTTTCAGAATTTGCTCTCTGCCACGCACATCAGGCAAGCCGACAACAACTTGTCGATCAAATCTGCCAGGTCTTAATAGTGCATTATCCAATACATCCGGTCTATTCGTTGCCGCTATGACAATCACACCTTCATTACCATCAAAGCCATCCATTTCAACAAGCATCTGGTTAAGCGTTTGTTCACGCTCATCATGACCACCACCTAAGCCAGCACCACGTTGACGCCCAACAGCATCAATTTCATCAATAAAAATAATACAAGGAGCTGATTTTTTAGCTTGCTCAAACATATCTCGAACGCGTGATGCACCTACACCCACAAACATTTCAACAAAATCAGATCCTGAAATTGTAAAAAATGGAACTCTAGCTTCTCCAGCTATCGCTTTAGCGAGCAAAGTTTTACCTGTACCAGGAGGACCTACCATCAATACACCTGTAGGTATACGACCACCTAACTTTTGGAACTTAGTTGGGTCTTTGAGGTAATCAACCAGTTCAACGACTTCTTCTTTTGCTTCATCACAACCTGCAACATCTTGGAATGTCGTTTTAATCTGATCTTCGCTCATGAGCTTAGCTTTACTCTTACCAAAGGACATTGCACCCTTTCCGCCGCCACCTTGCATCTGGCGCATAAAAAAGATCCAAACACCAATGAGTAATAACATGGGGAACCATGAAATGAAGATTTGTGTGAGAAAGCTCGACTCTTCAGAAGCTTTTCCTGATTGAGCAACGTTTGCTCTTTTTAAATCATTAATCAAATCGCGATCAATCACAGGCATAACTGTAGTGAAAGACTGCCCATTTTTCTTCGTCCCAATAATCGTTCTCATATCTGGTTGTACTTCAACCGATGCAATCTCACGATGTTCAACAGCATCTAAGAACTGGGTATAATCCATTTTTATACTGGATGATGTTGGAGAGTATCCTTGGAACACTGTCATCAACACAACAGCAATGACAACCCAAAGAATTAAATTTTTAGCCATGTCACTCAATTTATTGACCTCATAAAATACTATAATATTAACAAAATAAGGTTATTTTAATTTATAACCTTGAGCCACGATATATACTTCTCTTGAACGAGGTCTTGAAGATTTTGGTTTCCTTATTTTAACTGTTGTAAATGCTTTTTTTACTTCAGCTAAATACTGATCAAAACCTTCACCCTGAAATACTTTTACAATAAAAGAACCTTTTTGTGATAACACTTGATGGCACATATCAAGAGCCAGTTCAACTAAATACATGGACTTAGGCTGGTCAATAGAATCTGTTCCACTCATGTTTGGTGCTATATCAGAAAGAATAATGTCTACTTTAGCACATCCTAACCTATCTAACAAAGCTTGAAGTACAACCTCTTCACGAAAATCACCTTGTAAAAAGTCAACACCAGCAATCGAGTCCATAGGTAATATATCGCATGCCACAACTGTGCCACTCTCTCCAACAATACTCTGTGCAAATTGCGACCAACCACCAGGCGCTGCGCCAAGGTCAACAACAGTCATACCTTTATCTAATAAATGGTCTTTTTCTTGGATCTCTTCCAGCTTAAACACAGCTCTAGAGCGAAAGCCTCTCTTTTTAGCCTGCTGAACGTAATAGTCATCAAAGTGCTCTTTCATCCAACGATTTGAGCTTACACTTCTATTTTTAGAATTATTCATCAAAAACACCACATAAAATTTCCCCTTATGACTAAGTAAGGGTAAAATACCAAAAATCAACCTAACTAAAGAAGATAATTATATCTATGCAAAAACTAACTACTAAACAAACGCAATACCTAAAAGGTCTTGCACACAAACTTAAACCTGTAGTCATGATAGGTCAACATGGACTTACAGAGGCTGTACTAACTGAAACAGAATCTGCTTTAGCGCACCATGAACTTATAAAGATTAAGGTATCTGGTGCAGAGAAAGAAACTAAGGCATCGATTATACACACTATCAGTCAACATTTGAATTGCTATGTTATACAGCAAATAGGACATACCGCAACACTTTATAGAGCACATGCCGATCCAGCAAAAGCAAAAATCAAGTTACCTTAACAAAAAAGCAGCTCACTAATACGGGCTGCTTTTTTTCTAAACCATGACACCTAACTATAATTTATCAAGCTTCTCTTTTTCAACAGTCATATCTGCTTGAGACCTCAATAATGTAATTAAAGTCATCCATTCAACTTGATTTAACCTCGATTCAATCTGGTTTTGATACGACTCAATAAAATCTTCTGTGAGCACGTCATGTTGCTTCACTGACTCTAACTGCACAACCTGGTAGCCTGAATTCGTTTCTAATACATCTATGCTCTTCGCATTATCATCTGGCTGAGGTAACTTAAATACTTTTTGAACAAGCTCTTGGCTTACTTCTGTAGAAGGCTTTTGTCTAGATAAAGAGAGGGTCTTAAAGCTTATGCTCGATTCTTTACCCGCTTCCAGCTCAGTACGTACCTTCTGAGCAAGCTCTTTTGCTCGCGTTTTAGAATATTCTGCAATCAGCGTTTGCTTTATTTCCTGCTCGACAGTCTTAAGTTCTAAGATTTGCGCGGGTGCATAATCTTTGACTCTGACCACCATTACATGATCCTGCTCTATCTCTAAAAGCTCACTATTAAGCCTTTCGGTAAGTACTTCTTTTGAAGACAACGCTTTTTTAACCACACTATGATTCAATGCTTCAGGTGCTTTGTCTTGATTAAACATAGCTGTTTGCTCAATTTGAAGACCTGTTGTTTGTGCCGCCGCCGTTAGATCTTCTGGGCTTTCATAACTTGAATCTGTGAGCTTCTGTCTTGCTTCGAAAAATAAGTCTGATGCTTGCTGCTGTTTAATTTGATCGATAACAATACTTTCAACGCGCGCTAATTCAATTTGCTTCTGCTCTTGAATATCAATAAGTTGAATAATATGAAATCCAGTTTCGGTTTCAACAATTTCAGAAGTTTGACCTTTTTTAAGTGCAAATAACGCTTTATCAAAAGCTTCAGGCATAACACCTGATTTAACCCACTCAAGCTGACCTTGTTTATTTACACTCGCTGGATCTTCTGAATAAGTTTTGACTAACTCAGAGAAGCTTACACCCGAATTAAGTTTTGCATAAAGCTCTTTGATGCTTTTATCGGAGTCTTTTAAAATAAAGATATGAGCTGGTAGCCTTTGCTCTGGCTCAATAAAACTAGCTTTATTTTCATTGTAATGAGCACTAATCTGCGTATCAGAGACTTGAATCTTATCTTTGAGCTTTGCTATATCTAAGTCGATATACTGCACTTGAATTTTTTCAGGTGATGTAAAGTCTTCAAGATGTCTGTCATAATAAGCTTTAATTTGAGCTTCTGTGAGCTGGACTTTGCTTTCAAAATCTTTTGCCAAAACCGTCCCATACTTAAATACACGCTCTTGATGTAGTAGACGATGTATAGCCCAAAAGTCTGTGTCAACTTGGAAATTAGACTGCGATAGACCTGTGAGTAATTGCTGCCTTGCTAAATCTTGGCCTAAGCTCTTTTCGAAACTTGAGTTGGTTAAGCCTACCTGCCGTAATAAATTTAAGTAACGTTCTTTATTAAATTGGTTATCCGTCATAAATTCAGGCATTTTGATAATCATTTGCGCAATTTCTGATTCGGAGGCACGTAAACCTAAATCTTGAATATACTGTTGTAACAGTTCACGCTCAATTAGACTCTTCAAAACATCATTTTTTATCTTACTTTTATACAATTCATCTTCAGATATTAAATCAAATAACTCTCCATAGCTTGACTTAAGCTGAGCTAACTGAGACTGATACGCTCGATTTACAGCACTTAACTTAATCTCAGAACCATTAACATCAGCAACACTTATATCTTGTTCTGTATATAAATAAGAGCTTATACCTGTTAAGGCAAACGAAAGAATGATAACACTCAATATAACTCTCGAGACTAAGCTCTGAGAACCTTCTCTAATTTTTTCTAACATTTACTTGCATCTTCTTTTTTTATTAGAATAGAAGAGCGTACCTCGAAGATACGCTCATAATTCACTGTAGCAAATAAATTAACTACATTAATTGACAGCTTCTTTGAAGCTCTTACCTGCTTTGAATGCAGGAGTGGCTGTCGCTGCAATCTTAATTTCAGCACCCGTTTGTGGGTTGCGGCCTACACGCTCTGCACGTTGACGCAATTCAAAAGTACCAAAGCCAACTAAAGACACTTTTTCGCCGTCTTTTAATGACTCAGTAATCGCACCTATAAAGGCATCGAGCACATCACCCGCTTGTTTTTTAGTGATATTGCCCACATCACCTGCAATTTTTTCAATTAATTCTGACTTATTCATAAGTTCCTCATCATTATTTCAACAATAGACATTAAAAGTGACCATTAAGAGATAGATCTAGATATCTCAATTATTATTTATAACTTTAAAACCCTTTGGAGGCTGCTCTAAAGCTAAGTCTAACACTTCGTCAATCCACTTCACAGCATGTATTGACAGAGCTTTTTTAACATTCTCGGGAATTTCTGCTAAATCCCTTTCATTTTCTTTCGGAATCAAAACTATTTTGATTCCGCCTCGGTGTGCAGCTAAAAGTTTTTCTTTCAAACCACCAATAGGAAGGACTTCACCTCTCAGAGTAATTTCACCCGTCATTGCAACTTCAGATTTTACAGGATTACCTGTTAAACTAGAAACAATCGCTGTGCACATGGCAATACCCGCTGAAGGCCCATCTTTCGGTGTAGCGCCTTCAGGAACATGAACATGCATATCGCGTACTTCATGAAAATTATCATTGATCCTTAGTTCGTTTGCTCGTGATCGCACAACAGTCAGAGCGGTTTTAATCGACTCTTGCATCACTTCTCCCAAAGAACCAGTATAAGTTAATTTTCCTTTTCCTGGTACAGAAATTGTTTCAATAGAAAGTAAATCTCCTCCAACCTCTGTCCAAGCTAAACCAGTGACTTCACCAATTTGGTTATTACTTTCAGCTTTTCCATAATCAAATCTTTGTACGCCAAGAAAATCTTTTAGGTTTTCTGAGTCAACTTTCACTGCTTTACAATCTGGGCTGATTAAAATATTTTTAACCGCCTTTCTACACACTTTAGAAATTTCACGCTCAAGTGAGCGAACACCTGCTTCTCGCGTGTAATAGCGTATAATAGCAATCACTGCGCTATCGTCAATTTCTAATTCACCTTTGCGTAAACTATTTCTCTCAATTTGTTTTGAGATCAAATGCTGCTTGGCAATATTCAATTTCTCATCTTCGGTATAACCAGAAAGACGGATAACTTCCATACGATCCAATAATGGAGTGGGTATATTCATTGAGTTCGATGTTGCAACGAACATGACATCACTCAGATCATAATCTACTTCTAAATAATGATCATTGAAAGAGACATTTTGTTCCGGGTCAAGAACTTCTAAAAGTGCAGAGGCTGGATCACCACGCATGTCAGAACCCATCTTATCAATTTCATCAAGCAAAAATAGAGGGTTGCGCACTTCTACCTTTGCCATTTTCTGAATAATTTTTCCTGGCAACGCACCAATGTAAGTACGGCGATGACCGCGAATTTCTGCTTCATCACGTACGCCACCTAATGCCATGCGAACATACTTACGCCCTGTTGCCCTTGCAATAGACTGGCCTAAAGAGGTTTTACCTACACCTGGCGGCCCAACTAAACATAAGATAGGGCCTTTTATTTGTTTAGAGCGTGTTTGTACAGCTAAGTATTCAAGAATACGCTCTTTTACTTTTTCTAAACCATAGTGCTCAGCATCAAGAATAGATAAAGCTTTATTTAAGTCTTTTTTGATCTGAGAACGTTTTTTCCATGGTACAGAAATCATCCAGTCTATGTAACTGCGTACAACACTGGCTTCTGCAGACATAGAAGACATCATTTTAAGCTTATTGAACTCGGCTTTAGTTTTTTCTAAAGCTTCTCCCGGCATGCCTGCGCCTTCAATTTTTTTCAGCATCATATCGAACTCGTCAAGGCCTTCATCAAGGTCTCCGAGCTCTTTTTGAATTGCTTTCATCTGCTCATTGAGATAATACTCTCGCTGGCTTTTTTCCATCTGCTTTTTGACCCGAGAGCGGATTCTTTTCTCTACTTGTAACAGATCAATTTCAGACTCCATCATAGCCATAAGAAATTCTATTCTTTCAGCGATGCTGGTCATTTCTAGAGCAGTTTGTTTGTCTTCCAGCCGTAAGGGCATATGTGCAGCTATCGTATCCGCGAGACATGCTGCATCATCAATAGAAGAGAGTGACGTCAAGACTTCAGGTGGAATTTTTTTGTTTAACTTGATATAGCCATCAAATTGACTTATTGCAGAACGAACTAGAGCTTCTTCGTCACGCGGCTCCATAGATTCAGATGGACAAATCGATGCACTCGCTGTGAAATAAGGTTCATCTTTGAGATGCTCGACTAAGCGCACTCTCTGTCCACCTTCTACAAGAACTTTAACCGTTCCATCAGGTAATTTCAAGAGTTGTAATATTGTTGCCAGAGTACCCATAGAATAGAGATCATCCATACTAGGATCTTCTAGTTCTGCGTCTTTCTGAGCAACTAATACAACTTGCTTATCGCTTTCCATGACCATTTCTAAACAAGCTATAGACTTTGGACGCCCCACAAATAATGGAATGACCATATGCGGATAAACGACAACATCTCGTAACGGTAAAATAGGCAGCTCAATAGTTACATCGTTATCTTGATTCATTTTTCTATTCCATAAATTAATCATTCTAGGGTAGTCAAGTGTGATATATACAGCTTACTACTGATTTAAACACCTTGGCATCATTCTTATGTATATATTAATCTGAACTTGCAGCTTTTGAAGCCTGTCCCACAAAAACTTTTATAGGTTCAATATCACCTCGAATTACAGCATCATCAACAATGATTTTTGCTATGTTATCCGTAGAAGGTAGCTCGTACATAATATCAAGTAAAACAGCTTCAATGATTGAACGTAAACCTCGAGCACCCGTTCTGCGTGCCATCGCTTTGCGTGCCAATTCACGTAAGGCTTCTTGACGAAACTCAAGCTCAACATCTTCCATAGCAAATAACGCTGCAAACTGTTTTGTTAATGCATTTTTGGGTTCGCTCAGAATTTCTACTAACGCTGCCTCATCAAGCTCTTTTAAGAGCGCTATAACAGGCAAACGACCAATGAACTCTGGAATTAAACCATATTTAACTAAATCTTCTGGCTCAACACAAGATAGCGTATCACTGAGTTGATGGTGTTTATGAGAAACAACTTTTAACGTTGCACCAAAGCCAATTCCGCTTCCTATATCCCGACGCTGCTCGATCACTTTATCTAGCCCAGCAAAAGCACCGCCACAAATAAAGAGCATTTTCGACGTGTCGACTTGCAAAAACTCTTGCTGTGGATGCTTACGACCGCCTTGTGGAGGAACGGAAGCAACAGTACCCTCAATTAATTTCAATAACGCTTGCTGTACACCTTCTCCAGAAACATCTCGAGTAATCGAAGGGTTTTCAGACTTCCTAGAGATTTTATCAATCTCATCAATGTAAACGATGCCTCGCTCAGCTTTACTAACATCATAATCGCATTTTTGTAAAAGCTTTTGAATAATGTTTTCAACATCCTCACCGACATAACCGGCTTCAGTTAAAGTCGTCGCGTCAGCTATCGTAAAAGGCACATCAAGAAAACGAGCTAAAGTTTCTGCAAGTAATGTCTTTCCTGAACCTGTAGGGCCTATCAGTAAAATATTACTTTTACCTAGTTCTACATCATTTTGTGTTTGTGATGAAGTTAACCTTTTATAGTGATTATAAACTGCAACAGATAAAACCTTTTTGGCTTGTTCTTGACCTATAACATAATTATCTAAATGTGCACGGATTTCTTTTGGAGTAGGTACTTTTTCTTCATTTGGAGCTGAATTCACTTCATTAATTTCTTCTTGAAGAATATCATCACATAACTCGATACACTCATCGCAAATATAAACCGATGGGCCAGCTATTAATTTACGGACTTCATGTTGACTCTTACCGCAAAACGAACAATACAACAATTTATTACTATTATTCTCTTTTTTTTCGCTCATCTAATCACTCCAAGTGGATATTTTCATGCCTGAAATCATACTTTTAACTGTTTACAACATTTAAATTTTCAGTCTCACGATGCATCAAAATATCATCTATTAAACCATATTCTTTGGCTTGCTCTGCTGTCATGAAATTATCTCTATCGGTATCTTTCTCAATCACTTCTAAAGGTTGTCCTGTATGATGTGCAAGCATACCGTTTAAACGTTGTTTAATATCTAAAATTTCTTGGGCATGAATCGCTATATCAGAAGCCTGACCTTGGAACCCCCCAAGAGGCTGGTGAATCATCACTCTTGCATTGGGTAAAGCATAACGTTTGCCTTTGGTACCACCTGCTAAAAGGAAAGAACCCATTGAGCAAGCTTGTCCCATACATACCGTAGATACATCGGGCTTGATAAATTGCATCGTATCATAAATCGCCATGCCTGCGGTCACAGCACCACCTGGAGAGTTAATATATAAAGAGATGTCTTTCTCTGAACTCTCTGACTCTAAGAAAAGTAACTGAGCCACAATAAGGTTTGCCATATGTTCTTCAATGGGTCCCACAATAAAAATAACACGCTCTTTAAGTAGGCGAGAATAAATATCGTAGGAGCGTTCGCCTTTTGCTGTTTGTTCAACAACCATAGGCACTAAAGAATTAATAATTTGAGATTGATTTTGCATTGTGAGCCTCAAGTAGTCACGGCTTACACGTTTGTGTAAGCCACTATGATATTTTACCGACTTAAGTATACAAATATTTTACTTAAGCTGCGTTTGAGTTGACTAACTCATTGAACGATACTTTTTTATCTACTACTTTAGCAGTTGTAGAAATTAAATCCATTGCTTGCTCTTCTAAAGCCGCATTTCTAGCTTGCTGCATCATATCTTTGTTCTCTTTGTAGTAAGAACGGACAGACTCAGGATCTTCATAAGACTCAGCTACGGTATCAATCAAAGCTTGTACACGCTCGTCATCTACTTTGATTTCATTTTGCTTAATCAGCTCACCCAGAAGAAGTCCTGTTTTTACACGCTCTTCAGCTTGAGGCTGAAAGATATCGGCAGGAAGTTCAAAGTTGTCAGCAGCTTTGAAGCGCTCTTTTGCTTGCTTTTGCAATAAAGAAATTTCTTCATCAACCAACACTTTTGGTGCATCGAACTGGTGCTCATCGAGAAGCACTTTCATGACATTATCTTTAAATTTCTTTTTCAGCGTTTGCTGCGTTTCTCTTTCCATATTTTTACGGATTTCAGAGCGTAAGGCTTCAACTGAACCAGTTTCAATGTTGAATTTAGAGATGAACTCTTCGGTAAGCTCAGGCAAAGTTTTTTCTAAAACTTCTTTCAAGACAATCTTAAATTGAGCAGCTTTACCTTTTAAATTTTCAGCATGATAATCTTCTGGGAAGTTGACATCTATAGTAAATTCTTCACCTGTGCTATGACCAACGATAGCAGATTCAAAACCTGGTATCATTTGATTTGAGCCTAGAGCTAAATCAAAGTTCTCGCTCTTACCACCATCGAAAGCTTCGCCATCAATCATACCATCAAAGTCGATTTTAACTTTATCTCCGTCTTGCGCTTTACGCTCAACTGAAGTGAAGGTAGCATGCTGCTCAAGAAGCTTATTCACCATGTCATCGACGTCTTTTTCATCAATTTCAGAGTTCAGCTTTTCAATTTCTAGCGTTGATAAATCTTTAAACTGAATTTCTGGATACACTTCAAATTTTGCTTCAAATTTGAATTCTGTATCTTCACCTTGTTGAATAAGAAACTCAGGCATGCCTGCAGGGTTTACTTTTTCTGCCATAACTGCTTCGAAAAACTCACGCTGCATAAGCTCACCGGAAGCTTCTTCATGAATCGCTGCACCATAACGTTGAGCAACAACACTTACAGGTACTTTACCAGGTCTAAAACCATCTATGCGTACACGCTTAGCTTCTCTTTTTAGCTTGCTTTGAACTAGCTTGTTTAATTTATCTGCTTCTACAGAAATAACCATGCGGCGCTCTAACCCATCAAGAGCTTCAATAGATACTTGCATTACTTTAACCTCATCTCGTTGTATATATTACTTAGAATACAAATTAATAATTGTCGCTTTATTGCTCAAACTAGTATATTGAGACAAAAAGGACTTGGATACACTACAAAATTTTGCACCATTATAGCCTATCCACTTTAGGTGAGTCTATACATGAAATCAGACTATATAAGGCATCTCACACTATCAAAGGTAGGAAAAAGTTAACTTTTAGGTACTCTTACATGCTCTTAACAAGCATTTGTATCATTACAATATGAATTTATCCTGCTATAGATTAGAGGCGGTGTCAATGCCATAAACAGCCTATAGCTGAATTTTTTCTCTATTACGCTCAATAAGGGCTTTACCAATACCTTGAACATGTTGCAAGTCTTCTATCTGCGCAAATGGGCCATGTTCTGCTCTATAACGTACTATCGCTTGAGCTTTAGACTTTCCAACCCCTTGAAGCTCTTTTTCTAATTCAATAGCCGTTGCCATATTAATATGAATAAGCTTTTGTGGAGAACTAATAGAAGCTTGTTCAAGCTTTTTTGAGGGTATTACAGGATTGGCCTCCACTGAAAAAACATAAAAAAAACATAGAAGTATTACAGAGCGAGTTAATATTATACGCATTTTAATCATCCTTAATTGAGTAAAAGTGAAGTAGAAAAAGTAGGAACTCAAGCATGAGCTTATGGCATAGTTTACAACGATTCAGACAAGACAAATAATGTGATTTTTCATAAGTAAAATAGTATCGCAGTTCATTTCTTTTGAGCTACGACCAAGCCAATGCAGTTGAATAAGTTGGTGTGTGCAGTGACTTCAAAGCCTACATGCTCTAATTGATCAATGAGCATCTGATGATCAAACCGATTCTCTTGGGGATGTTCAACAATTTTGTTGATAATTGGATTACAAATGAGTCTTTTATAGAACTCTTCAATATAAAACTTACCCGATGGATTCAAGATAGCATACATGTTTTCTACAGCCATCTGCCAATTGGGCACATGATGCAACACAGCGAAGTTGAAAATACAGTCATAACGCTTATCTTGCTCTTTAATTTTGCAGATATCCGCTTGCATGACACGTACTTGAGGATTCGAAGCATGCCTTTTCTGCGCTAAACTCACCATATCTTCATCTAAATCAACGGCATCAATAGATTGCCCATTAAAAACTCGTTGAATCACGTCAACACCGATGCCATGCCCACAACCTATCTCTAGAATATCACCGTAAGCAGCACCTCCCATTCGAAGTAGTTTTTTTCCTTCAACATGGTGTTGAACAAGCCCTCTCACTGGACTTTTGACAATCATCTTTTCAACCCAGTTTAGCTTCATCACCGCCACCTTCGCGCAATATGCAAGAAAATCAAGTGTTTTAGAGTGTGCAATCGATGTGCCACCCGTCATTCTGCACAGCAAAAGCGGTTTCAACCCAAAGGCCAAGGGCACTGATAAGTTCATCACCTGCGAATAGAAAAGGTACATTCTGGCGCTGCCAAGGTGGTATACCATAAGCTTGCATGAGCTTTTTAACTGTTCTACGTTGAGCGCGGCCGTAAGGATGGCACTTAAAGCTACCTGGCATATTAAAACGTATATGTAATGGATTGTGTAATATTTCGCTTTTAATGCCTATGCCCTCTTCATTAGGAATTCTAGATACTTGTATACACTGAGTCGAACAAACAAAGACGGTTTGAGACAACAAAGAAAAAGTCGGAGTATGACACCTAGGTTGTAAGCTCTCTACACCCACAACATATGCAGCATCTCTATAACGCTTTAACTGCCATGTATGCCATTGAACACTTAAATTTGCATCTTCAGCAGCATGACATAATTGATGAATCATTTGTTCAAGCTGCGCTTTAGATGGCATTTGAGCACCTTGACGGGCTAAAAAACGTCTAAGTAAAGCGGCTTTAAAGCTCTCTGTTTGTTGGCGCCATATAGAGATAATTAAAGCTTTGTGTGAATTAAGCATCTTGTCTAACTGCTGATCAAGCAATAAGCCGAGCATATGTTGATCTTCTGCCATTAAGGCGGCACTACGAGAAGCTGTTTTGGCCAAGCTTGGCCAACGACTTTTTAATTCAGGTACAATACTATGACGCAAAAAGTTGCGATCAAATCGCTCATCTACATTACTTTCATCTTCAACATAGATCAACTGCATCACTCGAGCCTGCTCTTCAATCTCTGAACGAGAAAGCGATAAAAAAGGACGCACAACCCACTGCTGATGATTTAATTGAACAGAAGATTGAATCCCAGTCATACCTAACCCTCCACTACCTCGTTTTAATGCCAACAGTAAAGATTCGAGTTGATCATCAGCATGATGTGCAGTCAGAAGAAGAGCGCGACCTTGCAAGCGTGACTTCAAGGCCTTATAACGTGCATCTCTTGCCTGAGCTTCTAAGCTCAAGCGAGGATGTTCTTCTAAGCTTACATCATCAAGGTGTAAAGGTATTTGATATAGAGCACTACGCTCAAAGCAATGTTGCACCCAATCTTGAGCATGAGGGCTTAAGCCATGGTTCACATGGACTAGAGCATATTGATGTTGAGGATGCTTTTTCGCGAAACAAGATAAACACGCAGCCATCAGTTCTGAGTCTACCCCACCACTGTAACCTAAAAGTATTTGGGTAGGCTTAACCGCAAAAGTGTTTAAAACCTGTTCTAAATCTCTATAGGCTTGCGTGTTGTACATATCCATCAAGAACGCACCCTCAGAACCAGAAGTCATCCATCTCAAGACAGTCTACAGGTTATAACTATAACGAGAAAGTCGCTTATAGCGGCGTTCAACTAATGCTTGATGAGGCATACCGCGCAAATTTTCTAAGTCTTGCACAATAGCTTTTTTGAGCTGCTGAGCCATAAAATCAAAGTCACGATGCGCTCCACCTAAAGGCTCTTTAATAATGCTATCAATCAATTCAAGCTCATGTAAACGCTCGGCTGTGATACGCATTGATTCAGCAGCAAGCGATGCTTTTTCAGCACTCTTCCACAAAATAGAGGCGCATCCTTCAGGAGAAATAACTGAGTACGTACTAAATTCAAGCATATTCAACTGATCACCAACACCAATTGCAAGTGCACCACCTGAACCACCTTCACCAATAACATTACAAATGACAGGTACTTTAATGCCTGATAGCAACTTCAAGTTAGCAGCGATAGCTTCGCTTTGACCTCTTTCTTCAGCACCCACACCAGGATAAGCTCCAGGTGTATCAATAAAAGTGATAATAGGCATATTAAAACGTTCAGCAAGCATAATCAGTCTTTTTGCCTTTCGATAACCTTCTGGTGAAGGCATACCAAAATTACGTTTCACTTTTTCTTGCGTCGTCCGCCCTTTCTGATGACCTATCACCATAACCGGTATATCATTCAAACGCGCTGTACCAGCAATGACGGATTCATCATCAGCATAGGCTCTATCACCGTGTAGCTCATCAAAGTCGGTTAAAATACGCTCTATATAATCTTTCGTATGAGGACGCTGCGGATGTCTTGCAATTTGTGCGACCTGCCAAGAAGACAAATTTGAAAATATCTTGCGTGTTAGCGCTTCACTTTGCTGCTGTAATGCAGAAATCTCAGATGATAACTGTTCGTCATCTTGAGTTTGCACAATATGCTTCAACTCACGAATCTTAGCATGCAACTCTTCAATGGGTTGTTCAAAATCAAGAAAATCTAAACTCATATTCACTTGCCTATTCTGTACTATATACGATACGAACCTGCCCTTTACCCCAAAAGGCTTCGAGTTCCTCAATCCATTCATCATGTAAATCAACGCTCCAAGCTTCACCGAGCTTGAGCTGACATCGCATGCCTTGATGTACACAACAGATATTCAACGGAACTTGTCCTGTTTTAGGAGGACTTAGCAAGTTCTTTAAAGATTTTAAGGTGTTATTGTCTACTTTTTCGGTCAAAAGATCCAGTTCTAATGCTATTGCATGTGCACTTCTCGCTTGAAATAAGCTCTGTACCTGACGTGCTGTGAGTTTATACTGCTGGGAAAAATCATCAAATCCCACTTCACCTTCTACAATAAGTACTTCATCTTTTTGTAATATATCTTTTGAGCTGTCATATAAATCAGAGAAAATAACAACATCCAAGCGACCACTGCGATCCGTTATGGTCACAATAGCCATTTTATTCCCTTTTTTCGTCATCACTGTGCGAAGTCCAGTTACAAGGCCAGCAACACGTAACACTTTTTTACGCATCATATTCTGTAACTGCGATAGTGAACCGTGCGTTATATGAGCGAGCTCGGCTTCATACTCATCGATAGGATGCCCCGTTAAATAGAGCCCCAAAGTTTCTTTTTCGCCTTGTAGTACTTTTTTCTGGCTCCATGGTAGACACTTTGCGTAAGCTTGTCGAGATACAGAGCTCTCTTGATCATTGAGCAGACCAAACAAGTCTGTTTGGCCTTGAGCTTGAGCCTGTGCATGTTGTGCTGCTGCAGCCATGGCTTGCGGAAGGTTATGCATCAACATACCTCGATGCGCTCCTAAGTCATCCAAAGCACCGGCTAGAATTAATTTTTCTAAAACACGCTTATTTGCTTTTTTCAAATCAATTCGGGCACAAAAATCAAATAAGTCTTGAAAAGGTCCTGCTTGTCTTACTTTAACAATATTTTCAACCACAGCAGCGCCCACGCCTTTCACGGCACCGAGACCATAGACAATACGATTTTGTGCATCAACAGAAAAATGATAATCACTCGAATTAACATGAGGTGAACAAATGGATAAGCCAAGCTGCGCCAACTCTTCAACTAAAATCACAATTTTATCTGTATTATCCATATCTGCAGACATCACCGCAGCCATGAAATAAGAAGGATAATGCGTTTTAAGCCATAGTGTCTGATAAGATACCAATGCATAGGCTGCTGAGTGAGATTTATTAAAACCGTAACCTGCAAACTTCTCAACTAAATCAAAAATACGCATCGCCAGCTCACCATCGACTTGATTAGCCAACGCACCTTCTTTGAAAATATCACGCTGTTTTGCCATTTCTTCAGGTTTCTTTTTACCCATAGCTCGACGCAATAAATCAGCACCGCCCAAAGTATAACCTGCAAGCTCTTGTGCAATTTGCATCACTTGCTCTTGATAAAGAATAATACCGTATGTAGGCTCTAAAATAGGTTGTAGGCATGCATGCTGATAAGTTGCATCAGGGTAAGAAATGGGCTCTCGACCATGCTTACGATCAATAAAGTTATCGACCATGCCTGATTGCAATGGGCCTGGACGAAATAAAGCAACCAATGCAATAATGTCTTCCAAGCAGTCAGGCTGTAGGCGTTTGATCAAATCTTTCATGCCTCGCGATTCCAGCTGAAATACAGCCGTGGTCTGAGCACGTTTGAGTAAATCAAAAGCTGCTTTGTCGTCCAAAGGAATCTGCTCTATCGCTAAAACTGATTCATTGTGCGCCACGCGATCTTGATTAATTAATTTAAGAGCCCAGTCGATAATCGTGAGTGTACGCAAGCCTAGAAAATCAAACTTCACTAAGCCTGCTGTTTCGACATCATTTTTATCAAACTGAGTAACTGGGTGTAAGCCTTCATCGTCACAATAAATAGGCGAAAAATCGGTGATTTGGGTCGGAGCGATTACCACACCCCCAGCATGTTTACCTGCATTACGTGTTACACCTTCGAGCGTTCTTGCAATATCGATAAGCTCTTTTACTTCTTCGTCTCCATCGTAACTTTCTTGCAAAGAAGGTTCTATTTCAAAAGCTTTTTCGAGCGTCATACCTGGATCAGGTGGAATCATTTTCGCAATCCGATCAACAAAGCCGTACGAATGACCTAGCACACGCCCCACATCACGTATTACAGCTTTAGCAGCCATAGTACCAAAAGTAATAATCTGCGATACCGCATCTCGACCATAAATCTCAGCTGTGTGCTCAATGACCTCATCACGCCTATCCATACAAAAGTCAATATCAAAATCAGGCATCGAGACACGCTCAGGGTTAAGAAAACGCTCAAAAAGTAAATCCAGTGCAATCGGGTCTAAGTCTGTTATCGATAATGCATACGCCACTAAAGATCCAGCACCTGATCCTCGGCCAGGTCCCACTGGTATATCTTGCTCTTTTGCCCACTGGATAAACTCCATGACAATGAGGAAGTAACCTGGAAAGCCCATCTGATTGATCACATTTAGTTCTATCATTAAACGTTCATCGTACTGGGTACGTTCAGTCTCTCTTTGTACAGGATCTGGAAACAAAGTACATAAACGTTGCTCTAAACCTTCTTTAGATACTTTAACTAAATAGTCTTCTTCAGAAAGTCCTCCAGTTGGAAAGTTAGGCAAGAAGTATTCATCTAGCTTGAGCGTGACATTACAACGCTTCGCAATTTCAACTGTATTGTCTAAAGCCGTTGGTAAATCTTGAAAAAGCTCTTGCATATCTTGAGCTGAACGAAAGAACTGTTGCTCGGAATAACGCTGTGGACGTTTTGGATCAGCAAGTGTGTAACCATCATGAATAGCAACACGAATTTCATGCGCATCAAAGTCTTTTGCTTCAAGGAAGACCACTTCATTCGTTGCAACTAAAGGTAAGTCATAATTCTCTGCGCACTGCACGGCTAAATGTAAGTAGGTTTCCTCTTGCGGGCGACCTGTACGTAAGACTTCAATATAAAATCGATTAGCAAAATAAGTCGTATAAAAATCTAAAGCCATATTAAGCTTTTGAGCCTGACCTGAAAGCAAGGCTTGACCCAATTCACCTTCCAGACCTCCAGATAAAACAATGAGATCTGCAGCATACTTTTGTAAATCTTCCCGATTGACGGTTGGGTAACCTAAGCGATAACCTCTTTGATACGCAAGGCTAATTAGTAAAGTTAAGTTCTGATAACCTTGGTTATTCATTGCTAGCAAAGTTAATCGATAAACGACTCCTGCGTCTTGATCATCGGCTAACCATATATCTGAACCAACAATAGGCTTCACTCCCGAAGCATTACAATTTTGATAAAACTTTACCAGTCCGCATAAGTTCATCTGATCTGTCATTGCCAAAGCTGGCATGCCATGGTTTACTGCTTGATGAACCAGCTTTTTAACTTTCGGAAGACCATCAAACATGGAATAGTCTGAATGAACACGTAAATGAATAAATGAAGGTTGTGTCATGATAAATTAATCTAGACCTAAAATACGTTGAACAGGCTTAAAGCTTACTCTGTGATAAGGCGTTGCGCCATGTAAAGAAAGCTTTTCTAAATGCAATGCTGTGGGATAGCCTTTATGTTTGGCAAAACCATAAAGAGGATAAAGTCCATCGAGAGCCAACATTTCTTTGTCTCTTTGCACCTTCGCTAAAATGGAAGCAGCACTGATACAATCGATTAAGCCATCACCCTTGATAATTGCTTGTGCCGGCATAGCAAGTTGTGGGCAGCGATTGCCATCAATAAGTACCTCATCCGGTATGATAGATAATGATTCTACAGCGCGCTGCATGGCTAACATGGTTGCATGAAGAATATTCAAAGTATCAATTTCTTCGACGCTCGCTCGGCCAATCGACCAAGCTAGAGCCTTCGCTTTAATTTCTGCTGCAAGCTGTATTCTTTTTTTTTCTGAAAGTTTCTTCGAGTCATGTAACCCAGAAATAGGATGTTTAGGATCAAGGATAACGGCTGCAGTGACAACATCTCCGACGAGAGGGCCTCGGCCTACTTCGTCAACGCCTGCAATCAATTTTTCTCTCATTTTTATGCCTTTAAAAGATTCGAAACAGCTATAGCTGCTTTTTCATTTGCATTTTGTTTTAACTGATGATGCAACGTAGAAAATGTAGCGAACATGTCTGTCTTGTCACTTTTTTGCTGCTGTAGCAGTGTTGATGCAATCTTTTCTGGATAACAGTCATGCTGTATAAGTTCAGGTACATATTGCACCTCTTCACTTAATAAATTAGGTAGCGAAAAGTGTTTAATATGCATCAAGCGTAAGCCTAACATGTAAGTCAGTGGATTAACTTTATAAGCAACCACCATAGGGCGTTTCAATAACATGGCTTCTAATGCCGCAGTACCTGAAGCCAATAACACTTGATTTGCGGCAATCATCACTTCACGAGATTGACCATCAAAGTAATGTATTTTCAATTCAGGTGCGTACTTATCTTGTAACGCTACAATACGCGCTTTGATCCCCGCATGAACACAAGGAATCATGATTTGCTTTTGAGGCTGCTCTTTTGCAAGTAGCGTTAAAGCTTGAAAAAAAGGCGGCGCCAGACGCTTCACTTCAGAATACCTACTGCCTGGCAGGACAGCGAGATAATCACCTTCTGGGTTAAGCCCTAGATGCTTGCGCATCGCAATAGGATCGTGCTCGAAGGCAACTTGATCAGCAAGCGTATGCCCCACAAACGTGCAAGGCACTTGATGCCTGTCATAAAATTTCTTTTCAAAAGGCAGCAAAGACAAAACCATGTTCGTTGCTTTCTCAATCGTGAAAATACGCTTGGGACGCCAAGCCCAAATACTAGGCGAAACATACTGGATAGTTTTAATGCCTTTTCTTTTGAGCTTCTTTTCAACACGCAGATTAAAATCAGGCGCATCAATACCAATAAAACAAGCTGGCTCAAGCTCTGCAACACGAACCGTCAACTCGCGCATAATATGTAATAAACGGGGTAATCGTCCTAAAACTTCAAAAACACCCATCACTGCAAGCTCGTTCATATCAAAGAAGGACTCAAGTCCTTGTGCTTGCATTTTAGGACCGCCAATACCAACAAAGCGCGCCTCAGGATAGCGCGCTTTGAGCGATTGTATGAGGCCTTCGCCGAGTATGTCTCCAGACACTTCACCTGCTACGAGAGCGAAAGTCAGCGATTTTTCAGACATTAACGAATAACTCCGCGCTCCGAACATGATATAAAATCAACGAACTGCTGAATAGCTTCATGCTGATAAAGAGTGTGCTTTAGTTCTGCTAATGCATCATCTTTTGTTAAGCCATCTCGATAGAATTTGCGATACGCTTTTTTCATCGCCATAATCGACTCTGAAGAATAGTCACGACGCTTCATTCCTTCTGAATTAAGCCCCTTCGGCGCAGCACTTGAGGCACCTTCAGCCATGATAAAAGGAGGGATATCTTTTCTTACCATAGAACCTCCAGCGATGAAGGAATGAGCACCTATACGAACATGTTGATGTACACCGACCATACCGGCGATAATAGCCCAATCATGCACTTCACAATGCCCTGCAACAGAAGCATTATTTGACATAATCACATGATGACCAATAGTGCAGTCATGTGCAACATGAACATAGGCCATAAATAGATTGTGGCTGCCTATCTGTGTTATCCCTTTATCTTGGACAGTACCTCGATGAACCGTCACGGATTCACGAAATACATTATGGTCACCAATAATAAGTTGAGTAGGTTCGCCAGCATATTTTTTATCTTGGCAATCTTCACCGATGGAGCCAAACTGATAAAAATGATTATGTGTACCAATAATACAAGGGCCTTTAATAACAACATGCGATTCGATTTTACAATGGTCACCAATAACTACATCGGCACCAATATAGCAGAAAGGTCCTATTGAAACGTTTTTACCTATTTTTGCATCCGGGTGGATAAATGATTGCTGTAAATTCACAATAACTACATCTCTTTACGTGTACATAATATTTCAGCATCGCAAACAACTTGACCCTGCACTTTCGCAGAGCACTTGTATTTGGACATACTAGGTCGATCACGAAGTTGTTCAACTTCGATTGTGAGAATATCTCCGGGTTCAACAGGCTGACGAAACCTTGCTTCATTGATACCCACAAAATATGCAAGCATATTGTCCGGCCGACCTCCTGCTCCAAGAAACGCAAGCACACAACTTGCCTGCGCCATAGATTCTAAGATGAGAACACCTGGCATAACAGGCTTAATCGGAAAATGCCCCTGAAAAAAAGGTTCATTTGCACTCACATTTTTTACAGCAACCAATCTTTCGTTAATCGAATAATCAATAACTTTATCTATGAGTAAGAAGGGATAGCGATGTGGCAAATAATTTAATATTTGATGAATATCCAATGTTTTTAAGTGTTCATCACTCACAAGGAAGCCTCATTAACGTTTTAACATAGATACGTATTGATCTAGTTTTTTAAATTTGGAGAAAAATTTTTCTAATTGTCGAATTCGGGCCACAGAACGTAGCCAAGAGCGATGATTCGATGCCGGAATCATAGATGAGTACACGCCTGGCTCATGGATAGAGTGTGTTACCATAGCGCATCCTGTCAGATGAACATGGTCACCAAGCTCAATATGACCACTTATAGCAGACTGGCCACCGATTTGGCAAAAACGACCTATACGAGTACTACCAGCGATTCCTGCACAACCAGCTATCGCTGTACCCTGACCGATATGCACATTGTGAGCAATATGTACTTGATTATCAATAATCACTCCACTTTCAATAACCGTGTCAGATAAAGCACCTCTATCGATAGTGCAACTCGCTCCAATATCAACATGATCACCTATGATAACACGCCCTGTCTGTGGAATTTTTTCCCAATTACCTGCATGATGAGCAAAGCCAAAGCCGTCTGAACCAATCACAGATGAGGCATGAACAGTACAGTGATACCCTAGAGATACGCCATGATACAAAGTGACATTAGGGTAAATTTTACACTCACTTCCCAGAGTCACTCTTTGACCAATAGAACAGCCTGATGCAATTTGGCACCCAGATCCAATCTTCACTCCAGCACCGATTACAGTATATGCACCGATAGCGACATCATCTCCAATTTCAGCAGTTGGATCTATGACAGCTGTTGGGTGAATATCTTCTACAAGCTTAGGTGTAGGATCGAGTAATTGTGCGGATTTTGCGAAGGCAAAATAAGGGTTATCCACATAAATAACAGCACTATCGCACTCAACATCTATATTCTGTGGTAGTAATATGACTCCCGCTTGAGTCTGAGGTATAAGCTCTCGCATTTTTAAATCGGATAAAAATGTTAACTGAGAGTTTGTCGCTTCTTTAATTGAAGCTATGCTATCAATGCTCTTATCAGGAGCGCCTACAAGACGCCCTTCCAAATACTCTGATAGCTCTTTAAGTGTAATAGATGCTCTACTCATGCGATGTCACGCTACTTCTTCACTTGTGTTACATTTTTACTAATAGGTGCTTTCAGACTTGAAATATTAAGTGGATTCTTAGTTAAATCTTGAATCACAAAGTCGGAAATATCGACTTTATCTGAATAAGTAAGTACTGCACCTTTTTGTAGTACTAAATCATATTTTTTACTTTTAGATACCTTCTGGATACTCTCTTTGACCTGTTCTAAAACAACATCACGATGTTGCATCAGAGCAACATTAATGTCTTGATCGAGTGCTTTTCCGTCAAGTTGAATCTTCATCTTTTTAGATTCAAGATCGCGCATAACCTCTCGAATCTTCTCTTGACTCATCACAACTTTATCTTTTTCTAATTTTTTGGCTGTTTCCTCATACTCAGTACGCAGCTTCTGAAATTGTGCAATTTCGTCAAGAAAGAGTTTGTTCACTTTCTTTTGTACTTTTTGCTCAAGTTGCAACTCATGTGTAATTTTTACCATATCAACTACGGCAATATTCTGCGCACATACACTATGAGCTACAAACATCAAAGCGAGAGTTAATAAAACTTTATTTAATACATGTTTCACAGTGAGCTCCTTAATTTTTTTAAAAATAAACGGCACTTATATAAAATAAAACCCCTATTCTATACTAATCTAGAATGATGTGCCAATCATAAAGTCGAAAAACCTTTCATCATCGCCATCTTGCTTCTTAAGAACCTTAGCAATGTTAAATGACAACAGTCCTAAGGGGGATAACCATTGTACGCTCAAACCCGCTGAAGCACGATAGCGCCACGGATCAGAATAATCGGGTAACTTGGATCTTTCTGCTTCAGGAATTCCAGTATAAGAAAACTCTGTATCCCAAACATTGCCTATATCTACAAACAAAGCTGTTCTTAAGTTTTGCTGATGTTTATCTTTCACAAAAGGAATAGGAAAAATAAGCTCTGAGCTCAAATACACTAGTGCATTGCCACCGATTCCATTGTCCGATACAGTGACCGTTTGCGGACCTGCAGGACACATATGTCCTCCACATGTAGTCACTTTATCTTCCACAGTATAGGCTCTTGGACCAACACTATTCGACTCGAAACCTCGCATAATGGTAGCGCCACCTGCTGTATGATACACCCAAAAAGGTAGAATATGATCATGGTCACCTTTTCGACCATAACTATTGGAATACTTGAATAAGTTTTTAAGAGAGAAGACCCATTTATGATCATCATCTAAAGGAAAGAAATGACGCGCTTTATACCGCGTATCAAAGTATTGTAAACCCGATCCTGGAATCGTGACTTTACCACCTATTATGTGCTCGTGCCCCTGAGTTGGAAAGCTATAACGGTTTAAAGAATTGAATGTCCAGGTTACACCCAGAGCATATTCATCAAAATGAATGCGTTCACCATGATTTTTACCGTAAACAGCATAAAAACGTTTGGCTTGCTCATATTCTGAATTTTGAGAAATGTCTTGATATTCATATGATACATCAAAATTAATGCGTGTTACTTCTGATAAAGGAAAGCCAGAATCGATGCTAAAACCATAAGTGTCTTTCTTATAATCAAATAATTTATCTTCTTTTGCATCGTAACTACTCCAAAAAGCGTTGCCTCCTAAACTTACGCCTGAATGAGTAAAATAAGGATTACGGTAAGTCGTACTCACAGAAGATAGTGCATCGCTCCTACTTAATTGCAATCCAAGGTAATTACCCAACCCAAATAAATTTCTTTGCTGGACATTAAATTGATACATAAAACCAGATTGGTTGCTATAACTGAGGCCAGCTTTGAATTCACCCGTTGATTTTTCTTCTACTGTATAGTTGACGTCAACTTGATCATCTATACCTGGTAGACGCGCAATCTCCACATCAACTTTAGCGAAAAAGCCTAACCTTTCTAATCTTAGCTTAGATAAGTTCACTTTATCTTTGTTCAGCCATGCTCCTTCAAACTGCCGCATTTCTCTACGCAAAACTTCATCTTTAGTGGCCGTATTGCCAACAAAGTTAATGTGCCTGACATACACTCTAGGTCCAGAGTTAACCATAAGATTCAAGATCACTGTTTTATCATGATCATGCACATCGGAAACACTTTTAACTTCAGGGTAAGCATAACCAAAAGTTCCAAGATAGCGACGTATACGTTCTTCTGTTTGCGTGACATCGGCCGCATTATATTGCTCGCCAAGCTTAATTTTACTGAGCTTTTCTATCTCGGATCTTTTATCTAGAAGATCTCCAAGAATTTTTACCTCTTTAACTTTATATTGCGCACCTTCATTCAGATTCAAGGTTACATATAGACTTTCATTATCTCTCGAAATAGAGACTTGAGTAGACTCCACCTTAAAACGAATATAACCACGGTTACGATAAAAAGTGCTGATAGTTTCTATATCTGCTTCAAGTTTTTGCTTCTGGTATTGCTGATCGCTCAAAAAGTTCCACCATGGAACATCATCTCTAAGTTTAATTTCATCAAGTAGAACCTCATCAGAGAAAGTATCATTACCTGTGAAATTGATTTGTACAATCTGTGCAGCATCGCTTTCAATAAAATCAAACACCAGCTCGACTCTATTGCGCTCTAAATCAACAACTTGAATCCTCACTTTAGTGTTATATTTACCTTGGCTGAAATAGAACTCCTCAAGCCCCTTTTCTATCTCGCGTATTTTTGTACGATCTAGACCGTCGCCTTCTTTAATATTTGCAGAGGCCAGTATTTCTTTAAGTTGATCTTCGCTCATAGCGTCATTGCCTTCAAAGACAATGGACGAGATCGCCGGTCTTTCCTTTACATGAAAAATAAGAACATTGTCAACAGACTTAGCTTCTATTGATTCAAAGCTATTAGAAGCATACAAGCTACGTATAGCGTAAGCTAATGACTGAGAATCTACTGTATCGCCTTTTTTAATAGGTAGATGAATAAAAGCGGCGCCTAAAGAAACTCTTTTCAAGCCAACAATATTAATATTTTTTACTACAAAAGGTTCGAAAGTTTCAGCATATACTTGTGAAATAAACATCATGCTGAAAAAGCAAAAAAATACCCATAATTTTTTAAGTTTCATAAACTACTTATTATTATCCATTGATTTAATTGAAAGGCAGCACTAAAGCCTCGATATATCATTTAATAAAGCAATCGACATCAGTACAAAAATACATGCCGCACCTATTTTGTATCCTAATTCTTGCAACTTTTCAGGCAAAGGCTTTCCTCTCAACATTTCATACAAATTGTACATAAGATGACCTCCATCTAAAACAGGTAAAGGCACCAAATTGAGTACACCAAGATTGACACTGAAAAATATTAAAAAAGTCACAAAGGTTTGCCAACCAAAATGAGCGCTATCACCTGCGCCTTGCGCAATCGCTACAGGCCCGCCTAATTGATTTAAAGACAACACCCCAGAAATCAGTTTCCACACCATTTTAAAACTTAGGAGGATTAAATCATACGTTTTAACTGCTGCCATATGTAAAGAGTCTAACATATCATATTTAATACTGACTCGTACAGACTCTAAAAGAGGTTCCATAGAAGGCATAACACCTAAACGCTTCATCATAGTGTCTTGAACACGTACTATTTCTGGTTTAACGTAGACATTAAATTGCTCATTATTCCTCTCAATCAAAAGCTCAATTTGTGTGGAAGGCGTCTGTTGAATCTTCTGAATGAAGCTTGGCCAGTCTTTGTATGGCTGCTGGTTGATAGAAATAAACCGATCTCCAACGCGCAGGCCTGCTTGCTCTGCTGGGCTTCCTTTTACGACTTGAGCAATAACAGGTATCACTTTTGGTTGATAAGGAATAAGACCTAGAGATTGTACAAAGTCTTGTTGACCATCATCTTTAATATACCAATGCGAGGTATCTAAGGTGACGTAACGTTTAGGCTGAGTTTCACTTAAGTTCGTAACCGCTACAGTGAGCTGCTTTCGACCTATATGGGATGCTAAGGCCAATTGCAGCTCTTGATAAGTACGTATAGATTTAGACTGCACCTCAACAATTTGCGAAGGCTCATCAATCATCAAAGGTGCCGCAGGCGTATGTTCAACAGTACCTACAACAACAGGTTTAAATGAAGATACACCTGTAAAAAAAATAACCCAAGAAAGCAGCAATGCTAAAATAAAGTTCGCTAAAGGGCCTGCAAAAATAATCGCACTGCGCTGCCACACTGATTTGTAATTGAAGGCTAGATGTTTTTGATCATCGCTGACAGGCGCAATACGCTCATCTAACATTTTTACAAAACCACCTAGAGGTATTACTGAAACAACATATCGAGTGCCCAGCTGGTCTTGCCAGCTAAAAAGCTCTGGACCAAGACCTATAGAAAAAGTTTCTACGTACACACCACAGCGGCGTGCAGCCCAAAAATGACCATATTCATGGAAAGCAACTAAAACACTAAAAGCAACTAAAAAAGCACCTATATTCCACAATATATCCAGCATAAACATGTTCTCTAATTGATAAAAGATTGAGTGATGACTCGTGCCTCTTCATCCAACTCTAATACTGACTCTAAGTCAACAGCTTCACGCTTCGCGAGACGATCTAAGCAACTTTGATTGATCGCAGCAATATCTAAAAATCCAATGCGTTCATCTAAAAAAGCTTGTACAGCTTCTTCATTTGAAGCATTTAAAATTGTTGTCGCAGCCTGCCCCGCACTGCAAGCATCAATAGCAAGCTTTAAATTAGGAAACTGGTTAAAATCTGGTGCAAAAAAGTTCAGCGATCCTAAGCGTGTAAAATCTAATGCTTCCACCCCTGCTTGACAGCGTTTCGGATAACTTAAACAGTGTGCTAAAGGAGTTCTCATATCTGCCTGACCCAACTGTGCTAAAGTCGAACCATCTGTAAATTGCACCATGGAGTGAATCACACTCTGAGGATGTACAATAATATCGATTTGAGAGGCCGATAAATTGAAAAGCCATCTTGCTTCGATATATTCTAATCCCTTGTTCATCATCGTAGCCGAATCAACTGAAATTTTAGGTCCCATAGACCAATTAGGATGATTGCAAGCTTCAGAAGGCGTAACCAGCTGCATTGAAGCCGGATCTCTCTTCAAAAACGGACCTCCAGAGCCTGTAAGTAAAACTCGCTCAATGCCAAAATCAGCCAAATCATGACGCCCTAAATCAGCATGAGATTCAAGAGGTAGACATTGAAAAATCGCATTATGCTCACTGTCAACAGGTAAAATCTGTGCATTTGAATGATAAGCTTCCTGCATAAACAAACGCCCAGTCATCACTAAAGATTCTTTATTCGCTAATAAAATACGTTTTCCTGCCTGCACAGCGCTCAGTGTTGGCTTGAGACCGGCAGCGCCTACAATCGCAGCAACAACAGTATCCACTTCATCAGATTTTAAAACTTGGCAGACTAAATCCAAAGTATCAAGAACATGAATATGAGGATAGAGAGACATATAAGAACGCAAGCGACTTGCAGCTAGAGGGTCAAGTAAAGCCACATATCGAGGTTGAAACTTTTGCACAAGCTCATACATACACTCAACGCTCTTGTTTGCCACCAAAAGCGTGACTTTAAAGTCTTGAGGATGACGAGTAATGACATCCAGAGCACTACGACCAATTGAGCCTGTAGCACCTAAAATAGCAACTTTTTGCATGGTTATTTGCCAAAAATAATCAGTATAAAGGTGAAAATAGGTAATGCAGCAGTTAAGCTATCAACTCTATCTAAGACGCCACCATGTCCAGGTAGAATCCAGCCAGAATCTTTAATCTGTGCATGACGCTTGAACATGCTCTCAGCTAAATCACCTAAAATAGAAAATAAAACTGTCACAGATACTAATAACAAACCAAGCACACTGTTTGAATCTATCTGATACCAATAGAGATTAAACAATACCACCGTCGCGATTAAACCACCAACGCAACCTTCTACTGTTTTATTAGGGCTCACATGAGGAATCAATTTAGTTTTACCGAACTTCTTACCACTAAAGTATGCAAAGGTATCAGCTGAAGCTGTAATCAAAATGACAGCAAGAATAAGTAATTCACCTAAGTAAGGATTTTCACTTGTTGACGATGCTTTAAGGTATAGTAAAGCAAAAAAGGGAGGAATCACAGTCAATAGACCAAACATAAGATGGTACAAGCTTTTTGTTTTCCAAAACTGTGCTTTGCGCGGATATAAAATGACTAAAAATGTGGCTAAAACCCACCATAAGCACGCTGAAAACAAAATATAAAAAGGATGTCGATACACATCAGCATATACACCTAAAGCAAGCAAACCGGAAAACAGAAGTGTGCAAGCCCAAACTCGTTTATTCGATAATTGATAAGCTTGCGCAAACATTGCACTCCATTCATATGCAGCAATGGCAAAAACAATGAACATAGACCATTGGAACACCGTAAATGAAGCAAAGAAAAGAGTCGACAAAAAGGCACTTAATAAAATAAGTGCCGTGAAAACGCGCTGTATTAACACAATAAAAAACCTAATTTATAAGTAAGTTAAGAAACTATTTGCTCACCTGTGAGGCCAAAACGACGTTGTCTCGTAGAAAACCACTCTATTGCTGCATAAAAGTCTTGTTCTGAAAACTCAGGCCAACATAAATCAGAAAAGTATAACTCAGCATACGCAGCTTGCCATAGTACAAAATTGCTTATGCGATACTCGCCACTTGTGCGAATCATCAGATCTACAGGTGCTTGCTCTGCAAGGCTCATTCTGGCATTCAAGTCATTTTCTTCAACACCAGCTATATCTATTTTATTTTCTAAAGCATCTCTGGCAAGCTGTTTAGCTGCTTCTAGAATATCCCAACGACCACCATAGTTAATGGCAAGGTTAAGATTCAACCCTTTGCAATGTTGAGTCAGCTCTTCAACTTCTTGAATCTTCTTTTGCATAACTCTAGAAAACCTAGATTTATCTCCAATGACAGTCAACTTGATATCGTTACTCATCATCTTAGCGGATTCTTTTTCCAATGCTTTAAGAAGAAGCTTCATAATAAAATCAACTTCTTTTTGAGGCCGGCTCCAATTTTCAGTTGAAAAAGCAAATAAAGTTAAACTATCAAGCTCAACCTTTCGCGATGCCGTAATCACTTTTTTTACTGTTTCAAATCCAGCTTTTAATCCATGAATTCTTGAATTTTTCTGCTCTATACCCCAACGACCATTGCCATCCATTATCACAGCAATATGTTTAGGTTGAGCTTCTTTTACAAAAGACGAGTGACTATTTGGTAAATCAGACATCAGTAAACCTCAAAATCAACGCCGTGAAGCATTGTACACGGCGACTTATAAAACCTCAATTGAACAAGTTATAATATTGCTCAAACTTCCATTAACTCTTTTTCTTTTTCAGCCAAAACTTCATCTATTTTTTTTACGTACGTATCAGTAAGCTTTTGAATCAAGTCTTCACCTCGGCGCGCTTCATCTTCACTGATTTCTTTTTCTTTTTCCAATGACTTCAAGTCACTGTTAGCATCTCTTCGAACATTACGTACAGCAATACGACCTTGCTCGGCTTCAGCGCGAACCACTTTAATTAACTCTTTGCGGCGCTCTTCTGTTAAAGGAGGAAGAGGGACTCGAATTACAGTACCTGCAGAATTAGGATTTAGCCCCAGATCTGAAGTCATAATTGCCTTTTCAACTGCTTGTATCATCGTTTTATCAAAAACAGTGACCGCGAGAGTGCGAGCATCTTCTTTTGTAATGTTAGCTAACTGATTTAAAGGTGTCTGTGCACCATAATAAGAAACAGATATAGAGTCGAGTAGGCTCGTATGAGCACGCCCCGTTCTCACTTTACCCATCTGAGTTTTTGTCGCTTCTAACGACTTCGCCATGCGAACTTCAACATCTTGATTTATTTCTTTAATCACAATTTAATCTTCCTAAAACTTAAAACACAAAGGTCAGTTATCCAATAAAGGTACCTTCTTTTTCACCAACCACTACACGGTGTAAAGCACCTGGGGTATTCATATTGAATACAATAATAGGCATGCTATGATCTCTGGCTAAAGCAAATGCAGATAAATCCATAACACGAAGCTCTTTTTGCAGAACCGTTTGATAGTCAAGCGTATCATACTTTATCGCATCTGGATTTTTAACCGGATCTTCGGAATACACACCGTCTACTTTCGTAGCCTTTAAAACTACATCAGCTTCGATTTCAATACCACGCAAACAGGCAGCCGAGTCAGTGGTGAAAAAAGGATTGCCGATACCTGCTGAAAAAATAACAACACGCTTATCATTCAAATAACGAATTGCATCAGCCCAGTTATAAGTGTCACAAACTCCTTTCAGAGGCAAAGCCGACATCAAACGCGCATTCACATCTATTCTGTGTAATGCATCACGTACTGCAAGACCATTCATAACCGTTGCAAGCATACCCATGTGGTCACCTACAACACGGTTCATACCTGCCTGAGCTAAACCTTCTCCACGAAATAAATTGCCGCCACCTATTACAATAGCAACCTGCACATTGAGCGCAGTGAGAGCTTTTACTTCAGTAGCAATTCTATCCAAGACTTCAGCCGAGATTCCAAAACCTTGACTGCCCATAAGTGCTTCGCCACTCAATTTCAATAGAACACGCTGAAACTTAGGTTTAAGTTGTGTCATCATTTATTATTCCATAGCTAACAAAACCGCGGCTTAAGCCGCGGTAAAATAATTGAAACAGGCTAAAAAATTAAGCTTTCTTAGACGCTTCAATCTGTGCTGCGACTTCAGCAGCAAAATCTTCTTCTTTTTTCTCAATACCTTCACCAACTTCTAAACGAGTAAAGCTTAGAACGTCAGCATTTGCTTGTTTCAGAAGTTGTCCAACTTTCACAGAAGGATCTTTAACAAAAGGTTGACCCGTTAAGCTAATTTCACCGGTGAATTTAGTCATACGGCCCATAACCATTTTCTCTGCAATTTCTGCAGGCTTACCTGATTGCATAGCAATATCAATTTGAATCGCTTTTTCTTTTTCAACGACATCAGCAGGTACATCTTCAGGCTTCACAAACTGTGGGTTTGAAGCTGCAACATGCATAGCCAAGTCTTTAGCTAAAACTTCATCACCTTGATCAAGGCTTGTTACAACACCAATACGTCCACCATGCACATAAGTACCAAGGTTAGTCCCTTCAACTAAGGCAATGCGACGAATACTAATGTTCTCACCGATTTTAGCAACCAAAGCTGCACGTGTTTCTTCTACACTTGTGCCATTTAAACTTAGTGCATTTAATGCTTCAACTGTATCAACTTTCTCAGATAAAGCAAGGTCTGCAACTTGATTTGAAAAAGCCAAGAAACTGTCGTCACGAGCAACAAAATCTGTTTCACAGTTTACTTCAACAAGAGCTGCTAAGTTATCACCAACTTTAGCGATGATAACACCTTCAGCAGCAATACGACCAGCCTTTTTAGCAGCCTTAGCCTGACCTGATTTGCGCATATTTTCAATAGCGATCTCAATATCACCATTAGTTTCAACAAGGGCTTTTTTACAATCCATCATACCGGCGCCGGTACGTTCACGAAGTTCTTTTACTAAAGCAGCAGTAATTGCCATGCTAAAATCCTCTTCAATAAATATTACAATCAAAAGCAGGAGGTAAAATGCCTCCCGCTCTTTTAATAAGCTATAAACACATTCAAGTTTACACTTGGGAACTTACTTTACTTCAAACAAAGTTTCTATAAGTTAGCTTATTCAGCTTCAGTAAGTTCTTCTTTGTTCGCAACTGCGTCTTGACTTTTACTCTCTAAAACAGTTTGAGCAACGGCTTGAGTATAAAGTTTAATTGAACGAATTGCGTCATCGTTACCAGGTATAACATAGTCAACACCTTCAGGAGATGAATTCGTATCAACAATAGCAACAACAGGAATGCCTAGTTTATTTGCTTCTTTAATAGCAATATGCTCATGATCTGCTGCAACAACGAATAAGACATCAGGTAGTCCTGCCATGTTCTTAATACCGCCAAGAGAACGCTCAAGCTTCTCCATTTCACGTACACGCATTAAAGCTTCTTTTTTAGTCAGCTTATCGAATGTACCGTCTTGAGATTGAGTCTCAAGTTCTTTCAGACGCTTAATAGATTGACGTACTGTTTTCCAGTTCGTCAACATACCGCCTAACCAACGGTGATCAACATAATATTGATTACAAGATAATGCAGATTCTTTGATAGCTTGACTCGCAGCACGCTTAGTACCAACAAACAGAACTTTACCTTTTTTTGTCGCCACTTTGTTAATGAAAGACAAAGCATCATTGAACATAGGTACAGTTTGTTCTAGGTTAATGATATGAACCTTGTTACGAGCACCATAAATGAAAGGTTTCATTTGTGGATTCCAGTAACGAGTTTGGTGACCAAAGTGTACACCAGCTTTTAACATATCGCGCATTGAAACAGTTGTCATAAATACCTCTAATGTATATTGGGGTTAAACCTCCATATATCCCATTGTCAGACCTGTGAGGGCACCCCCGACAACGTGTCGATATATGTGTGATTTTATATAGTTAAACTTCAATAACACAGATAAATCATGTATAATGAAGGACTTATTTGGTGCCAATTCTTAACGAACAGCGCTTAAATTGAAACTAAATAGCCAAAACAAGCAAGAAACACCGAAAGTCGGCGCGATTTATACCATATTTTGGAACAATCTACAAACAATTATTGAGTCGTAATGCGCTTATTTTCGTATATAATGACCGAGAATGAGAAGAGTATAATGAGTATTGAAATAAAATCACCTGCAGAAATAGAGAAAATGCGCCAAGCTGGGCAATTGGCTGCTGAAGTCTTAGAAATGATTACACCTTATGTGAAAGCTGGAGTTTCCACAGCAGAGCTTGATAAGCGTTGTCATGACTACATTCTTCAGGTACAAAATGCTATCCCCGCTCCCTTAAATTACCATGGCTTTCCTAAGTCTATCTGCACATCCATCAACCATGTTGTCTGTCATGGTATACCCGATGAAACATGTATTCTTCAAGATGGTGATATCGTCAACATTGATGTGACTGTGATTAAAGACGGTTATCATGGCGATACCTCTAAGATGTTTATGATAGGAGAAGTTTCTCCTCAAGATGCTCGTCTATGTCGCATTACACAAGAAGCCCTTTATCAAGCAATTAGAAAAGTACGACCTGGTATCAAACTAGGAGAGATCGGCTCAACGATTGATAAATTTATCAAAAAATCTTCTCACATCAATCAGCGCTATTCGATTGTAAGAGATTACTGTGGACATGGTATAGGTAAAGAGTTCCACGAAGAACCTCAAGTCGTACACTACAAAAACAATGACACAACCGTCTTAAAAGAAGGTATGTGCTTTACTATTGAGCCTATGATCAATGCAGGACGCAGCCAAACCAAACTAGATAAACAAGACAATTGGACGGTTTATACAATTGACGGTAAAAAGTCTGCACAATGGGAACATACTCTTTTAGTCACCAAACATGGTGTCGAGATACTGACCCTACGCTCTGATGAAAAAATAGCTCGCATCATCGAAACAGAAAAAGCGCTACAAAAAACGAGCTAAAATCGAACGCAACCACGCAACAGCTAGCCCTGAAAAGCGCTAGCTGTTTACTCTTCTCAAAGCACACTCTTCAAAGTACGCTCTTCGCTTAAACAAAAAACCTATGTCATTGTATCTCAAAGCAAGTTGTCTTCTCTCTAAAAAAGCTTTAAAGTATGAGCTTTGTGAAGTTCATGTGTCATGGCAATGTCTCTACATACACTCACAAACTTTATCCACTGAAATACAACATAAAATTTAAAGAACTTGTCAAATTTGATAGACTTATTGATTATGAGGAACACATTGATGTTAACATTACAACAACGCATTGAAACAGCATTCGCGCAACGTGAATCTCTTTCCCCACACACTGCTGATTTACAATTGAAGCATGATGTACTGGAAGTCATCTCACTTCTTGATTCAGGTAAAGCGCGCGTTGCTGAAAAAGTGAATGGTACTTGGCATGTACATCAATGGCTCAAACAAGCTGTACTTCTCTCTTTCCGTCTTTTCGAAAATCAAGTCATCAAGAGTCCGCACACAAAATACTTTGATAAAGTACCACTGAAGTTTGAGAGCTATGATCATGCGCGTTTTCAGCAAGAAAAAATACGTGTTGTTCCTCCTGCTACTGTACGTAAAGGATCTTTCATTGGCAAGAATACTGTCTTGATGCCTTCTTATGTCAATATCGGGGCTTATGTCGATGAAAACTCAATGGTAGACACTTGGGCGACAGTAGGATCATGTGCGCAAATAGGAAAGAATGTACACTTGTCTGGCGGTGTAGGTATAGGAGGTGTACTTGAGCCACTACAAGCTAACCCTACCATTATTGAAGATAACTGTTTCATTGGAGCCCGTTCTGAAATTGTCGAAGGCGTTATCGTCGAAGAGAACTGTGTCATTTCTATGGGTGTTTACATAGGTCAAAGTACAAAAATTTATGATCGTCAGACAGGCGAGATATACTATGGTCGTGTACCAGCAGGCTCTGTCGTTGTAGCAGGAAGTTTACCTTCTCAATGTGGAACCTATCAACTCTATGCTGCGATTATTGTTAAAAAAGTAGATGCTAAAACAAGAGCTAAAGTGGGTATCAATGAACTGTTAAGAGCAATAGACTAATGCGCTCATGCATGCCCAAATCAAATTAAAAAAGATGGAAAACTGTACTGTTTTCCCTCTTTATATTATTTTTTAAACGCGTATAATCTATGATTAATTTTCGCCAACTAAGCAAGTTTAATACTTAAATAATGAACAAATCAGACTCTTACATTCTAGCTCTAGATCAAGGTACAACCAGCTCTCGTGCCATTCTATTTAACGATAAAGCACAAGTTATCGGGCAAGCACAGCATGAATTTGAGCAAATATTTCCTAAATCTGGTTGGGTTGAACACGATCCAATGGAAATATGGTCTTCACAACGTTCAGCTTTAACTGATGTCTTGGAGCGTAATTCTGTATCACCTGAAAAAGTTCATGCTATAGGGATTACCAATCAGCGAGAAACCACCATTATTTGGGATAAAAAAACAGGACAACCTGTCTATAACGCCATTGTATGGCAATGTCGACGTACTATGTCACTATGTCAAAAGCTTGTTGATGAAGGTAAAAGGCAGCTCATTCAAGATAAAACAGGCTTAGTTCTCGATCCTTATTTTTCCGCAAGTAAAATAAAATGGATCCTCGATCATGTCGATGGAGCAAGAAAAAAAGCTGAAGCTGGAGAGCTACTTTTCGGTACGGTTGATTCTTGGATCACATGGAAGCTCACCAGAGGTAACATCCATATCACCGATCCAACTAACGCAAGTCGTACCATGCTTTACAACATACACACTAAAATGTGGGATGATGAACTTCTTGATCTTTTCAATGTACCTCGCAGTATGCTGCCGGAAGTGCGTCCCTCGTCATCTTACATAGGCTTAGCACAAGTTGGAGGCAAAGAAATACCTATTTGCGGTATCGCAGGCGATCAGCAAGCCTCACTCTTTGGTCAACAATGCTTCAAACCTGGTAGCGCCAAAAATACTTACGGAACTGGTTGCTTTTTACTCATGAATACAGGCACAACACCCGTGCAATCGTCTCATGGTTTACTTACAACCCTCGCTCTTGGATCTCAGTGCGAGCTAAACTATGCACTTGAAGGTTCTGTTTTTATGGGCGGCGCAACAATACAATGGCTTCGGGATGAACTTGGTTTTGTTCGTGATGAACATGATAGTGCCTATTTTGCTCAGAAAGTAGACTCAAATGAAGGCGTTTATCTTGTACCTGCTTTTACAGGATTAGGTGCGCCTTACTGGGATCCCCAAGCTAAAGGCGCTCTATCAGGCCTCACTCGTGGAACAAATCGTAATCATATTATCCGCGCAGCACTCGAAGCGATTGCATACCAAAGTTTAGATGTACTTAAAGCCATGCAAAAAGATGCTCAACTCAACTTACAACAACTGCACGTAGATGGTGGCGCCATCAAAAATAACTTTTTGATGCAATTCCAAGCTGACATGATAGATGTCGATGTCATCTTATCTCATCAAGCAGAGTCTTCTGCCTTTGGTGCTGCTTGTTTAGCAGGTTTAGCTTCTGATTTTTGGCACACTATGGAAGAAATCCATAATAAAATTGGGGCGAAAAAAACCTTTAAACCTCAAATCGATCAAGGATTAAAACAGCAATACTATCAAGGATGGCAAAAAGCGGTACAGGCGACACTTACATCCGTAACGCATCACCAACCTTACCCGATATTATAAATTGATCACGAAAAGGAGATCGCTGATTTATGAATTATTTAATCTTAACCACGGCTCTATGGGCTTTTTCATTTTCCCTTATAGGTGTCTATCTTGCCGGACAAGTTGACCCTTGGTTCTGTATTGCAATGCGAATTGCTCTATCAAGCTGTTTATTTATCCCATTTCTTATCAAACACAAAACAAAATATAAACTTTTGACCCACCAAAAATTACAACTCATGCTCATTGGTAGTATTCAGCTGAGTATGATGTATTTTTTTCTTTATCAATCTTTTCAGTTTCTATCCGTACCTGAAGTCGTACTCTTTACCGTTTTCACACCTATTTATATTTCCCTCATCGATAATCTTTATGATAAAAAGTTTTCCCGCTTATATTTCATGACCGCGGGTATCGCTGTCATCGGTGCTTATATCATCCGATATACTCAGCCTCAATCTAACTTTTTACTGGGCTTTTTTATAGTACAAGGCTCTAATGTGACTTTTGCTCTCGGCCAAGTTGCGTACAAGCGCCTTGTCGCAGCACAACTAAGACACATACCGCAATCTTATATTTTTGGTTGGTTTTATCTCGGTGCATTTGCCTTATCTCTCGTGTCTCTACTATGCTTTGGTAATTTTGATAAACTTCCTCAAACAACAACACATTGGGTCGTTTTAACCTATTTAGGTCTGGTTGCTTCAGGTTTAGGGTTTTTCATGTGGAATAAAGGGGCTACGCTTGTAAAAGTAGGCCAACTGAGCATCATGAACAACGCTTTAGTGCCCGCAGGTGTTTTGGTCAACCTCTTTTTATGGGGTAAAAACACCGACTATTTGCAGCTATTTTATGGAACAATTATCATCCTATTTTCACTCTTTGTTAACTATTACTGGGTAGAGCCAAGAGTTACCTCAAAAAATAAAGATGATTCTCAATACAGAAACACACAATTATCTACGCCATCATAACAATCGAATTTATTAAGGGAATCAACAATGCTATCTAAAGAAGCGATTGCAGTGCAGCAAGCTCTTATACAAGAAGGTTTAGAGACACCAATGATTCAAAGAAGCGTCAATCCTTCGCAACAACAACATGATACACAAGAAATCATCATGCAACTGATGCACACACTTGGGCTCGATCTGCGTGATGATAGTCTCAAAGGCACACCCGCTCGTATTGCAAAAATGTTTACCCATGAAATTTTTGCGGGTTTAAATTATGCTAACTTCCCATCCATCACAACCGTCGATAATAAAATGAATGTGGATGATGTGATCAACGTTTCTCAAATACAGGTAACCAGTACCTGTGAACACCACTTCATCACTATTGATGGTTTTGCTCAAGTTGCATATATTCCTAAGCATAAAATTTTAGGCTTATCAAAAATTAACAGAATCGTGCAGTTCTTTGCTCAGCGCCCTCAAATTCAAGAACGTTTGACTCAGCAAATTAAAATCGCGATTCAAACCTTAACAGATTCAGCCGATGTAGCCGTCAGAATTAGAGCTACGCATTTCTGCGTAAAAGCTAGAGGTGTCATGGATACAAGTTCGATGACAACGACTTTGGCTCTCGGTGGTCAGTTTAAAGAAAATAAATCACTGCGTGCAGAATTTGTTCACTCTACCGAGCAAGTTTAAATATGGAAAAAGATGTGAATTTTAAAGATATTTTTACACGTAGTGGTGCCCAATACTTGGTTTATGATTTGGGTCGACGCGTACAGCCTATAGATAACAATCTGTTTCATACCATAGAGCAAGGCCAAGCTGCTTACCCTCATCCAGTACAAGGGCATGCTCATATTGGCTTTATCTTTTGGCATCACATATCTGAGCCTTTTATGTGCTTTTTTAAGCTACCTCTAGATACCCAAAGCTGTATCAACATGGAAGCTAAATTAGCCATCGTCCAACATATTCATCAGCAATTTAAACATGATTTGACTCAAGAACTCAGTCAAGAGCAACAAGAGCAATTAGGACAGCTTCCATTTGTTTTTAAGCCTCCGCAAGATAAGTTGGCATCTTTGCATGCTCAGATATCCTATCAGCTCAAGCAAGCACCATCTCAATACTACCAAGAAGTGGTCACTTATTTTGAGCATCATGATACACAACAAAAATGGGAAAATTTGGGCTTACAAGGACTAGCTGATTTTTGTGTACGCATGACGCAACACCATGATGTAAATCAAATCAGTCAAAGCCTCGATAGATTACCCGAAGCGCTCTTTGAAGCTTTTTGTCATCAGATTGAACATATTCAAATACCCTCTCACCTTGCTCAAGCACTTTGGGAAATTTTACAAAAAACACAAATTAAGTCGATTCAAAATGCTTGCCTGCGAGGTCTTTCTAGTGATGTAGCTTATAGTACGCAAGCTGTCACCTACTTACTTAACGACACTGTAGAGCTGGATCACCTGATTATTATTGGAGCGCGTCATGAGTATGCTCTAGCGCAGCCCGAATTAAGGCAGCGCTATCTCAATGCTATTGCAGAGCAGGATCCACATGTATTTGAAAAACTCTTTTGTGAACTGTTGGCATTGCCTTTGCTCAAACACTCGCTTCATCGTGAACTCGCTCAACTCTCACCCAGCTCTTTAGTTGGACGTGCTGTATGCCAGCTCAACCAACAATTATTAGAGAGATCAACGGCATGAGTCAAATTATTGTCATCCTGATCATCTGCAGCATCAGCTGCTGGTTCTTAACCCAAAGAAAAATAGCAGAATCGGCAAATAAAATTGCTCAGCGTGCCTGTCAGCAACAAAATGTTCAATTCATATCTTGCTACAAATCCAACACTAAATTTTTATTTCGATCATTAGTCGACAGTGGTTTTTATCATCAGTATCAATTTGAGTTCTCCAGCCGAGGCGAAGATCTTTATCAAGGCCATATGATCTTCAAAGGACTTTACTTTCAAAGTATTCACTGGCCTGTATTCAACGAGCCGACTTGGGATAAAGCGCCACAAGATAGGTGTAAAGGTCGTTAAATCTGCTTTGTCTGTTACACCTTGCTCGCTCAGCCTTGACGCACAGATCTAGACCCCAAACTTCTCCTTGTTAAACGCTCCATTCAAAAAAGCTGCAAAATATCATTTGCAGCCTTTGCAGAAGTCTTCTAAATTTAATACATGATTTCATTTCTTAACTTCTTCATATATGGAAACATTTCAGCATGACTTACCTAACTTATTTGATCAGTTAGGTCTAGATAGTTCACCTGATGCCATCGATCAATTCGCGCAAGATAATAAGCTCAAAAAAGATCAAAAGATAACGGATGCTTCCTGCTGGAACGCAGCTCAAATTCGCTTTTTAGAAAAAGAGCTCGAGCAAGATTCAGAGTGGTGTATCGCTATCGATCAACTTGCTGAGTTGATGTATGAGCCAGTTAAAGATTCTTTTTTCTGTAAAATCATGAAGCTTTTTCGCTAACGTTTCAATGCATGCATCAACCTTTGCCAAAGCGTCATCTCCGCACTATTGTGCGTGATATCGATAGACTCTGGTCCCTTCACTGGCGCCACAACAGGTTGAATTGTTCTTAAGAGCTCACTCAGTGATTGAGCGACTTTTTTGTGTTCTGCTTTCCCGACACGCTCTAAATACACTGCAGTATCATCTGGACGCATCACTAAAATGGTTTCATCTTCATCCATGACCGCCAAAAAGAAACTTTCTCTTTGTTTTAAGTTTCTTTTCATTAATACATGCCCAATCAAATTCTCTTGTAAAGCCGAAAAGTCTTCTTGATCCCAACATTGTAGTAACTCTCCACAACCAAAATCAGCATTAAAGTACATAGGTGCTGCAAATTGATAGGTGTAAAAAGATTCAAGATCTTGAGGGATAGAGGTCTCTAAAGCCTCTGCAAGCTGCAGAAAATTATCTTCATGATGACGTAAGATAGGCTTCCAATGTGTGATACCTTGCTGAACTTGACCCACGATACAAGGAGAAGTTTGCTCTGCTGTGCCACAGTAATAACGAGGTAACTCACCTAAAGCTTGCTGAAAAACCTCCTGATATCGTAAGGTAAACTGGTGAAGTGCTTGATTGATCTCTGACATAATGCTCCTTTATGATATAGTCATCAATTCATTTTATTTTGCCATGAAGTCACTCAAATGACACTTAAAAAAACAAACTATAATCCTCAAGAGCTCGCTCACCTGCCTTTGGGGCAAGCTGTAACCTATAACACCCAACACGATCCATCTCTGTTACAGGTTGTACCTCGCGCTTTAAACAGAGCCAAAATTGAGCTGCAAGACAGCTTACCCTTTGAAGGAGAAGATATATGGACTGGTTTTGAGCTAAGCTGGTTAAACTTCAAAGGCAAACCACAAGTAGCTATTGCTGAGTTTAGGTTCTCATGCACGACAGCATGCATTATCGAGTCTAAATCATTCAAGCTCTATTTAAACAGTTTGAATCAAACTCGGTTTGCTTCCATAGAAGCTGTACACACAACCTTGGTTCATGATCTCAGTACTTGCACTGATTCTCAGGTACAAGTTGACTTGATTACACCCGATCGCTTTGCACATCAACATATCATTGAATTACAAGGCACAACCATAGATGATCTCGATATTGAAATACATGATTATCAGTTCAACCCTGAACTTCTGATACATCCAGACAGTACATCAGCTCCTGTAAGCGAAACCTTAATATCACACTTACTCAAATCCAATTGCCTCATCACACAACAACCTGATTGGGCAACCATTCAAATTCGCTATACAGGTCAACCTATTGATCATGAAAAATTATTGCGCTACCTCATCTCTTTCCGTGAGCATAATGAGTTTCATGAACAATGCGTAGAACGTATTTTTATGGATTTAATGCGCTACTGCAAATGTAAGCAACTCACAGTGTATGCGCGCTACACACGCAGAGGAGGATTAGATATCAACCCATTTCGCAGTAACTTTGAACCAATGCCGCCTCGCCATAGATTAGCGAGACAATAGTTTAATACTTTACATTTCAAATGAGGATACACTACATGATGTCTAAATGGATTTACACTCTCTTTCTTCTCATGCTCAGCTGTACAGCTTACAGCGAGCCAAATTTTATTCCATTATCCGATTGTGAAAGCGTGTTGTCTATTCCAAACAACACGCGCCAATCCTACCGCTTGACTCAACACATCAATTGCCAAGGCTATACGCTTGAAAAGCCCCTTATCTTTTCTGGCCACATAGATGGACAAAACTTTACTATTGCTCATCTCACTATACGTTCTCACCAGCAAAATGTAGGCTTGTTTTCACTGCTCAATAAAGCTCATATTCATAATCTAAAACTCTCTCAATTTCATGTTGAGTTTGATACCTCTGATCGTCAAGGTGCCCAACAAGGTCACTTTATAGGTCTGCTTGCTGGCTCAAGTTATTTAAGTCAATTAGAGCATATTGAAGTCTCTCACAGTCATATTAAAAAGCCAATTCACACTCAAGAGCAAATCAGTACAGAACTGATTGCCCCTCTGATCGGTTTATTTTATGCCAGCTCTGCGAAAGACATATCGAGTATAAATAATCTCATTGAGACCCACTCCAGTACCGTCAACGCAGGAGGGCTCTTTGCTGAAGTGTATGAAAGCCCGAACCTCTCAGACTTCACCGTAGAAGAATTTAAGTTACAGCTTGAACAAGATCCATCGTTGACAGCTTTACATACTTTAACCTTAGGTGGTGTCGCAGCACGTATCGAGTCTTCTCAGGTTCAAGATGTCACAATCCGTAACACTGAGCTTAAAACCTATTCTAGGCAAGGACGGCAAGGTCTACTTTTTGGTGATGTGGACAGTACCTGGATTCGAGATGTCCTGATTACCGATACGCAGCTTGAACCTAGCCCAACCGAACAAGGCGTGATAGGTCATATGAGTTGCTATGATGCCATAGGAAGTCAATGCGCTCTAGAACATATCGCCGTCGATAACCTACATGGACTAGACTGGTTCCAACATAGTGAATGGATAGAAACCAAAAAGCTAGTTGAGCTTTTACCCTAAATTAAACACTGCATGAGCATTAAGTCTTGACCTTGCGCTCATGCAGTGTGCATATAAAAATTAAGAATCAGATGACTCATCTATAATACAGTGACAACATAAGCGTCTATCGCCGTAAGCATCGTCCAATCGATTTACACTAGGCCAAATCTTATGACGTTTCACTCGCTCACTTGGAAATGCACCTTGTTCACGGCTATAGGAGCGTTCATCAAAATCTGAAGCAACTAAATCGGCCATCGTATGTGGTGCAAAAACCAAAGGGTTGTTATCTTGCGGAAGCACACCTTCTTCTATCTGCTTGATTTCTTGACGAATCGCTATCATGGCATCAATGAAGTCATCGATCTCTTGTTTTGATTCCGATTCGGTTGGCTCTACCATCAGCGTACCGGCAACAGGAAAGCTCATAGTCGGAGCATGAAAACCATAATCAATAAGACGTTTTGCTACATCAAGCTCGGTGATACCTGCACTCTCTTTAAAAGGGCGTAGATCGATAATACCTTCATGTGCAACATAGCCTGACTCACCCTTATATAAAATAGGATAATGAGGGGCCAAACGCTTACATATATAATTAGCGTTTAAAATAGCCACCTGAGTCGATTGAAGCACTCCTTCTTGCCCCAGTAAAGCAAGATACATCCAAGAAATAGGCAAGATACCCGCACTTCCCCAAGGCGCAGCACTGACCGAGAACAAAGGCGCTCGATCATCTATCTTGACTCTGTCATGAGTCGGCAAAAATGGCACTAAATGTTGCTTTACACCAATAGGTCCAACACCTGGGCCGCCTCCTCCATGCGGAATTGCAAAGGTTTTATGCAAATTCAGGTGGGACACGTCAGCACCTATAAATGCCGGCGATGTTAAGCCAACCTGAGCATTCATGTTAGCACCATCGAGATAAACCTGACCACCAGCATCATGTATCATTTGACACAGACGCACAATTTGCTCTTCGAAGACACCATGCGTTGAAGGATAAGTGATCATCAAACAAGCCAGATTTTGCTGATGCTGCGCCACTTTATCTTCTAAGTCATGTAAGTCAATATTGCCTTGCGTATCACATGCTACAGTCGCTACCTTCATCCCTACCATAGTTGCTGACGCTGGGTTAGTACCGTGCGCTGATTGAGGAATGAGGCATACGTCACGCTGCGCTTGACCTATGCTTGCTAGATAATGCTTAATCGCTAACAGCCCAGCATATTCACCTTGAGCACCAGAGTTAGGCTGTAAAGAGACCTGATCAAATCCTGTAATCTGACATAACCAATTCGATAATTGCTCAATCAGTTCTTGATAACCTTGAGCTTGCTCTAAAGGGCAAAATGGATGCATGTGAGCAAATTCGGGCCAACTAATAGGAAGCATTTGCGCCGTGGCATTGAGCTTCATCGTACAAGAGCCAAGAGGGATCATCGCCTGATCAAGGGCTAAATCTTTTTTCTCTAGATACTTAATGTAACGCAACATTTGCGTTTCGCTTTGATGCTTTTGAAAGGTGGGATGTTGCAGCACTGCGTCTGTTCTCAACCAAGATGCAGGAATAGATGCAAACTCCTTGAGCTGATCTTTTAAAACTGCTGTATCAAGACCATGATCCACTCCTAAAATCACAGACCACAATTGTTCAACTTCTGCTTCATCTGATAGCTCATCCAAGCTTAAACCTAAAGTAGCATGATCATCTTGGCGCAAATTAATTGAAGCTGAATCAGCTCTTTTCAATACCGCTGGTATATCTTGCACTTTAAAAGTTAAAGTATCAAACCAATACTGATTCATGAGCTCAATACCCTTCTCTTTTAATCCCAGTGCGAGCAAATCAGTACAAGCATGAATGCGCTTTGCAATATTTTTTAAGCCTTGCTCTCCATGATATACAGCATAGAAAGAAGCTAAATTTGCCAATAAAACCTGAGCCGTACAAATGTTAGAACTGGCTTTCTCTCTTCTAATATGTTGCTCTCGAGTTTGCATCGCCATGCGTAATGCAGGTTGATCGCGACCATCTTTGGAGACACCTATAATACGTCCAGGCATAGATCGTTTGAACGCCATGCGCGCAGCAAAAAATGCCGCATGAGGTCCGCCATATCCCATAGGAACACCAAATCTCTGACTGGATCCAAAAGCAATATCAGCACCCAGTTCACCTGGTGAGCGCAGTAACATCAAAGCCATCCAATCACAAGCCACAGCAACAATAGTATGGTGCTGCTTCACACTTTCAATCAGCGCTTGTAAATCTATCAATTCACCATGGTGATTACTTTGCTGAAATAAAGCACCAAAGCATATGCTCTTTTCTGCTTGCTCTTTTGGAGCAATAATCAGCTCTATCCCTAAATGTTCTGCTCGCGTTTTGACCACAGCTTGTACTTGAGAAAACACATCATCAGCCATGAAAAAGCACTGATTACTTTTATCTTTACGCATACGATAAGCAAGCATCATAGCTTCTGCAGCGGCATGCGCTTCATCAAGCAAGGATGCGCATGCTAAGTCCAGTCCGGTTAAGTCCATGGTCACTTGCTGAAAATTTAGTAAAGCTTCCATTCTACCTTGTGCTATTTCAGCTTGGTAAGGCGTATAAGCTGTATACCAAGCTGGATTTTCTAACACATTTCTTGCAATGACATGAGGAAGTTTTGTAGCATAATATCCAGCTCCAATTAAGTTACGGTAGCATTTGTTTTTCTTAGCTATCATAGCTAAACGCGCTAGAGCCTGTTCTTCATTCAAAGCGGATGGTAAGTTCAAAGGTTCTTGCAAGGAAATGGTCTGAGGTAAAATGCGCTGCATTAATTGATGCAGAGAAGCGCCCTCTAAAGTATCTAACATCGACTCTTGCTCAGATAAGCTTGCACCTATATGGCGGTATAAAAATTCATTTTGTGCCTGAGCCAAAACAGGAGCTTTTTTTTTATTCATGAAAAATCCATTTATGTGAAACATTGTGACGCTCTCTTGAAAGGAGAGCATCTAAATTAATATAACAAAGTGATTAATTATCGGAGTGCGTAATGAAACTTGCATAAGCTTCAGCACTCATCAGGTTTTCCATTTCACTTAGATCTGTAGGGTTTATACGTAACAACCATCCCGTACCGAAGGCATCGATATTCACTTTATCTGGTGAGTCATCTAATAATTCGTTGTAGGCGATGATTTCACCAGAAACAGGTGCAAATACTTCACTAACGGCTTTCACGGACTCAGCGATTGCGACATATTCACCGGCACTCACCTGTTCACCAATTTCTCTATGATCAACAAACACAATATCACCTAAAAGTTCTTGAGCATGTTCAGTAATGCCCATCGTGATATAACCATCTGTCTCTTGCCTCAACCATTCATGACTTTTGGTATATTTTAAGTCACTGGGTATACTTTTCATTTTGTTTATCCTTTTACTCTTTATACTTAAAAACAGACTGACCATTTTTTACAAAATAAGGTGTAGTCAATTGTATTTTAATACACTGTTTGCGTATGTTCACATTTCCTTCTGGTTTTATACCTAAAGGGGCGCGTACCAAAGCAATCGCGTGCCCTAAGGTAGGAGAAAACGTGCCTGAAGTAATCGTCCCTTCACACGTCTGGCTCTGTTGATCCATAAAAGTTACAGACATACCCGATCGCAAAACACCTTTGTCTTGCATCACTATACCAACCAAACGTTGTGATATTCCCTGTTCTCGAATCAGTTCCAATGCCTCTCGACCTACAAAGCGTCGTTCTGCTGGAGTCCAAGCAACAGTCCAAGATAAATTCGCTTCAAGAGGATTCACTTGTTCATCCATATCTTGACCATACAAGTGCATTCCGGCTTCCAAGCGCAATGTATCCCGAGCACCTAAACCACAAGGTTGAACACCCGCTTCTATGAGTGTTTTCCAAAGAGTAACAATACGATCTTGAGAGACAAAAAGCTCCACGCCTTTTTCTCCTGTGTAACCTGTTGCAGCTACGAATAAACCCTCTCTATCAAGACAATGAAAAGGTTTAAGTGCACTAATATCTTGCATCGCTGACTTTGAGAATAAGTGGGCTAAAGTGTTGAGGTATGCAGGACCTTGTATCGCTAACATAGCAAGGTCGTCACGCAACTTTAAATCAACTTGGTAAGATTGACTATGTTCTTTGATCCAAAATAAGTCTTTATCTTTTGTAGCGGCATTGAGAACCAAACGGTAAGATAAAGGATGCATATTATAGACAATGAGATCGTCTAAAATACCAGCCTGATCATTGAGCATTAAAGTATAGCAAGCTTGGCCTCGATCTAATTTCGCAACGTCGTTTGCAAGTATGTATTGTAAAAAGGTTTTTGCATCACTACCTTGTACATCTACGATAGTCATGTGTGACACATCAAACATACCTACAGCACCTCTTACAGCGCGATGCTCCAGAACTTGCGAGCCGTAGTGCATGGGCATCTGCCAGCCATAAAAATCAACGATATGTGCTTGAAGTTGTTCATGCTCATGATGCAGCGGTGTTTTTTTCTCCATGATTTCACCTTCTAATTTCACCTTCTATGAGAGTAGAAAAATCCATTTCCACACTTTAAAGCTATCTTTGCGTTCAAAGTGAGATACAAAGTGAAATGTAACACAAGCGAAAAATAAAAACATGCAAAATTGACCCACGCTGGTGAGCATAGGTCAAAATACTGAGAAAATTAGAGCGAAAAATCTTTGTAGTGAAGCTGGCATAGCTCTGGCAATTCTCCTTTATTGCCCATAGCGTGCAAAAGAAACTGTTCTTTCATTTCAGGAATATTGTCTAATAAGTTCATACCAATATCTTTGGCCATCTTTTTCAAAGGGCTTACACCCTGATAAAATTGATTAAAGACTTCCATTACACCAATCATTTTCACCGCATCGGCTTTACGCCAACGCTCATACTCTCTGAGCATAGGGAGTAAACCAATATCTTTTTTAGCCAAAGTGATACGCCCTACTTCTTGGGTTAAAGCGGCACTATCGATAAAACCGAGGTTCACACCTTGCCCAGCAAGCGGATGTATCGTATGTGCAGCATCACCAACTAAGACTAAACGATGACGCGCAAAATGCCTCGAGTAACGCATTTTCATCACTGATGTATGGCGCTCAGAAATTAAATCACAAGAACCTAAGCGACCATCAAACGCAAGCGTAAGGTGGCGATTAAAATCTTCTTCAGAACATAATCTCAGTTCTGTTGCCTTTTGATGTGTCGTAGACCAAGAGATAGAACACATATTCGGGTCGGTGAGAGGAAGAAAAGCTAAAGGACCTTCTTCAAGAAAGGCTTGTCGAGTACAAAACCCATGCGCAAGCTCAGTACGTATAGTAGCCGTAATCGCAACACGCCCATGATCCCAAAATGACATAGGAATACGACAACGCTCTCTGACCCAAGATTCAGAACCATCCGCTGCAACCACAAGACGAGCACTTAAATGGCTTAAATCTTCTAACGTCAGCCAAGCTTCCCGCTCTCCAAAACCAATATTCGTCGCTTTACCGCTGATGAGGGTCACATTGTCAACTTCTAGAATCTTATGTCTTAAAGCACGTTGTAGCGTCATACTCTCAACAATATGACCAATGGTTTCTTCACCTAATCTTGTGCCATCAAATTTGAGATTGCCTATCCCGCCTTTTTCCCAGATATGCATCGACTGATAAGGACTTAACTTCTGAGTATCTAATAAATTCCAAACGCCTAAACGGGAAAGCATACGTTCACTTGCAGGATTAATCGCACAAAAATGTAACGGCGATATCGCAGGTAAAGGTGCCGCTTCGATGACCGCAACAGATAGATTATACTGTGCCAAGCCTAAGGCACTTGACAGACCCACCAAACCGTCACCAATAATAACGACATCATAAGTATGAGAATAGCTTTTCATAGGAACCTCAATTAGTAAACATCTAGTCCCATCGCTTTACGTGCAAAAGATTTCTTCAATGGCATAAGTACAGAAAGTAAACTTAAACTCATCGATCGGCCTTGCACCAACAATGGGTGGCTATTTGAAAAAACGCGTACCAGTAATTCAGTTACGTACTTTATCGTTTTCTTATCTGTTAAGCGCGCTTCAACATAAGCAGAAATCCATTTCATATTACCTAGGTCATCGGCATACTCTGGATGAAGTTGAATTAAATCCAACCAAGATGCGATATCTCTTAAGCCTAAATTAAACCCTTGCCCTGCTATAGGGTGAAGTGTCTGTGCTGCATTACCCACAAAAAAACTACGATGGTAATGAAAACGTGCCATGTGTGTCATATGTAAAGGGTAGGCCACACGTTGGCTCACTGTATCAAAATAACCTAATCGATATCCAAACATATCTTGCAACGCTTGAAGAAAGTCTTGATCGCTACATTGCATGCGTTGCTGCGCTTGTTCAGGTGTCATCGCCCAGACCATAGACATCTGCCTAGGCTTGCTCATAGGCAATAAAGCTAAAGGGCCAAATTCAGTGAAGCGTTCAAACGCACAATGTGCATGAGGTCTTGAAGAGGTTATATTGGCCACCACAGCAGTCTGAGCGAAGTCTACACGCTCTGCATGCACACCTAAATGCTGTCTGACTGCAGAGTGCGCTCCATCAGCACCAATCAAAAGCTTACAACATAGCACTTCACCATGATCCAGATGTACTTGATGCCCATCGGCTTGACTGTGAATGGCGACGACTTTTGCAGGACAAAACAGCTCGACTGAAGTCTGTGTTAACGCGCGATATAAATCATGGCCAACGGGCTCCAGTTCAGCAACATATCCCATGACCTCTCTATTAAACTCCTCAGCATGCATAGCCATCATGCCAAGATGTCCCTTGTCAGAAACATGTATTGTAGAAATCGGGGTCGTGTGAGGTTGAAAAAGCTCCCAAAGCTGCCACTTTTTTAACAGGCTTACACTGCCTGCGTTTAAAGCGACGGTTCTTTTATCAAACTGAGAAGATGCATGCCGAGGCTGGTAAGCTTCTACTAAGCCGATAGAACAAGATTGCGCTTGTTTTAATTGAGATAAGGCCAAAGTCAGAACACTGCCAGTGAGTGCTCCACCAACAATCAATACGTCAAATTGTTTCATTTGATACCCAATGAAATTTAATGTAATGTTTTTTTCGTCGATGTATCACTAGAAGCTAAAGTTTGACCAAAGTGGCTGAAACAATTGAGCACAACAACGCACACATATTCTACCAGCTCAATATAAGCACTCTCGGCCTCTACTGATTCTGTATCATCTGATGTGACTTGTGCTATTGCGGCAATGTCTTCAATCATTTCTTTGATCTCTTCAGGAGCATGATTCAAATCCTGACGCATCATGGCTAATGATGTAAGAAAAGCTTGCGCCCAAAGAGATAAATCTTCTAATCGTACGGCTAAATCATATTCTTCATCATCCAAAAGAAGTGGCTTAAAGCTAAACTCTTCGTTGACCAATTGATGGGTCACCGAGCGATACACTTGAAGTACTACTTCAGCAACGGGCTCTGATAAACTTTCATTATCATTACACAACTCACAGAAAGGTTTTCGCCAACTTTTTTCATCTAACGCTAATCCACCCGCAACAAAACCTGCAATAGTCGCTTGCACTTCAATGGGATCGATCACCATCTGTGCATCGTTTAATACTTGCTCAATACGGTTTAACATAATACTTGCATTTAGTGTCATAAGTGACTCATTGAATTGTATCTAAAATGAATGAATATGCTAACAAAATTTAATGCAATAATCCAAGTAAAGCAAAAAGATGTATCGATTTCAGTCTAAAATTTTTTGTAGAATAGGATATTCACCTATAATTTAAGCAATTCGCTTCTTTAACTATTGAACTTTGATATGAGGAGCGTTATAGTCGGAAGCATTATAATTAAAACACAGAGGATTGAAGTGAATAACGCAATTGATATTGTCTTGCTAGGTCAGTCTTTCACCATTAATTGCCCAAAAGGTGAAGAGGCAGCACTGCGTTCTGTTGCAGCCAATTTAGATCAAGTCATGCAAACTGTTCAAAAGCGCACTCAAATCCACCATAGAGAACAAATTACAGTTATGGCGGCACTTGAAGTTTGCTATGAGCTCCACAAAGAAAAGCTCAATAACCAACATCAAGAAACTATCTTTGATGAACGTGTCAGTGCACTACAAAGCATGCTTGAGTCCGCTTTAGAAACAAAAATAAATAAGGCTATATCCAATCAAGAATTGGAAATCGCCTAACATCAGTTTTCCCTGGAGTGTTCGTGTATTGGGTTATGTCCCTGTGCCGATGCTTTAAAACTAAGGGTTGACGTTCAACGTCACTGTTGTGCAAACTCGACCCGTATCGAGGAGCCTGATGTGACTTATGTCGACCCGCCTTGAAACTACGGTTTCAAGGGCTTACGCCCATGGCGGCACTCTGGGGACTTTCACATGCATATAAAGCAAAATAAAGCTGAACTAAGACAACACATACGTAACACAAGAGCAGCACTGCCCTCCTCAGCAAAACAGCAAGCGCAAGTACAAGCAACAAAACGGCTACTTGAACTCCTTAAGCTCCTGCAATCTCAGCGTGTTGCCTTATACCATGCCACAGCTGAAGAATTAGGTACATCTGATCTTATTCAACAACTTTGGGCACAAAATATAGCTCTTGCATTGCCACGTATTCATCCATTTACACCAAGACACTTATTGTTTCAAAACTATACACCTAAAACCACAATGATACCGAATAGATTTCATATTCAAGAGCCTAAGCTCGACAGTCGTGAAGTCATATCACTTGAAACCATAGATACTTTCATTCTACCTTTGGTCGCATTCGATGCTAAAGGCCATCGGCTCGGTATGGGCGGTGGTTACTATGACTGTACATTAGCCCAACACGCTCTATGGCAACCCGCTCTTATTGGTTTTGCTTTTGATGAACAAGAAGTGAAAACCTTACAGCCTGAGCCTTGGGATGTTCGACTCACGCATCTCGTTACGCCTACCAAAACATGTACCTTTGCAACAGTTTAAAAAATAGATAAATACAGGTAAAATGCCTAATAAACTTATTTTATTATTGTCATTTCACTTTTAGGCTTTTCTTATGAACCAACATAATATGAAACAAGCAGCAGCTACAGCAGCAATCGAATTGATTCCACCACAAAGTATTGTGGGTGTCGGCACGGGATCAACTGTGACTTATTTTATTGAAGCTCTTGCAACTATCAAGCCTCATATCGAAGGTGCAGTATCGAGCTCACATGCATCAACAAAGCATTTACAGGCTTTAGGTATACCCGTTCTTGAACTGAACGATGTTGCAGAGCTACCTATTTATGTTGACGGCGCTGATGAAATCAATCATGACCTTCAGATGATTAAAGGTGGTGGTGGTGCACTCACACGAGAAAAAATTATCGCTGCCGCTGCAAAAGAGTTTGTATGTATTGCAGATCAAAGTAAGTATGTCTCAAAACTAGGGCAGTTTCCTTTACCTATTGAAGTCATTCCTATGGCGCGCTCTTATGTTGCACGTGAAATCGTCAAGCTCGGTGGCGATCCTGTTTATCGTTCAGGATTCACAACTGATAATGGTCATCTCATACTAGATATTCATAATTTAAATATCACCCAAGCTATCGAACTAGAGCAGCGTATCAATCATATCAGTGGTGTCGTCACTTGTGGGCTTTTTGCACAGCGTCCCGCAGATCACCTATTACTTGCCACAGACACAAAGGTAAAGCAACTAAAGGCTGCTCAAAAAGTATAAAATAATCTAGACTAATACATACTACTTTTTCACTCTTTGATGGCTATGGACTATGCATATTAAAAAAATACTTCTTCTGTCTTGTCTTACTTTCAGTGTATTCAGTTATGCAAGCAATCACTGCGCTCCTATATTTAAAACACAATATAAGAAACTGAACTCTAAAGAGACTCTTGATTTATGTAAGATGACCGCAGGTAAAGCTGTTTTAATTGTCAATACAGCAAGCTACTGCGGCTTTACAAAGCAGTTTAAGCAACTCCAAGCCATTTATGAAAAGTATAAAACAAGGAATTTCCTTGTTATTGGCTTTCCATCAGATGATTTTTTTCAAGAAGACAGTAAGCAAGATAAAACAGCACAAGTGTGCTATATCAACTACGGTGTAAAGTTTCCGATGACAGAGCCTGTTCCTGTTCGAGGAAACAATGCTATTTCAATCTTTAAAACAGCAGCACTAGAAAGTAAAAGTGCTCCCGGCTGGAATTTTCATAAATATCTTATTGACAAAAAAGGGAGTGTCGTCGGCTCTTGGTCTGCAAGTACTAAACCCGATGATCCAGATATTATCCAAAGTATCGAAAAGCATACACAAGAGACAAAGAAAAAATCAAAGAAAAAGAAAAAGAAATACTAATCAACTATTTAATAGAAAAGGCCTTGCAAAAACTATAGAACAAATTAAGATAGCTTTGTATATAAACTTCAAGTGAGAGAATATGTTGTGGATCACTCAAAAGCTATCGATGAATTAACTACCTTTGCCGATCTACCTGATCTAGGCTTTGCCTCTTTAAAGCATCTGGGCCTGATCAAAGTCACAGGCACACAAGCTGTTGATTTTTTACAAGGCCAGTTCACTTGTGATGTCGTCAACTTAGACCAAAACACATGGTGTTGGGGTGCACACTGTGATGCCAAGGGTAAAATGATCAGTTGTTTTCGTCTATTTAAGCAAGCAGATAAAATTTTTCTACTTTTACCTCAAAGCCTAATTCGATTGCAGATAGAACACCTAAAAAAGTACGCCGTGTTTCATCAAGTCAACATTGAAGCTTGTGATATCGAGCTACGCGGTATTTGTGGTACAGATGCAAGTGCATGGCTTATACAACACTATGATATAACCGGAGAGACTTTGAGTCTTGGTGAACACTATGCCATTTTACATGCCCAAGACCGCGCTATCATTATCGATTTTTCTGCATCGTTACCTGAAGTAGAATACAATCTTAATACTCAAATTTGGCAAGGTCTGGAAATCTTAAACGGGTACCCCCTCTTTGAAGCCGCACACCAAGGGCAATTTGTACCACAAATGCTGAACTTAGACACTTTAGGTGGCATTTGTCTCACCAAAGGTTGCTATATCGGTCAAGAAACCATTGCTCGTATGACATATCGTGGTGGTAATAAACGTGCGCTCTATGTGTTAACAGGGCAAAGTCAGCACACACATACTATTGGCGATTCAATTGAAATGCAGCTTGAGAAGGGTTATCGTAAAGCCGGTGAAGTACTGCAAATTTTCCAAAATCAACACCTCTGCCTGCTTACCGCGGTCATGCGCAATGATGTAGAACATAATATGAAATTTCGTTTTGCACATGAAGACGCAAGCGAGTTAGGTATCCACACTCAGTCCTCACCCAGCTCAAGCACTCTATAAGATATAGGATGAGATTGGCAAGCGTAGTCACTTTGAACTAAAATTTAGTCATCTATCGTCTACGCTTCGTATCTTTTCATGAAAATAAAGAGCCTCATCTTTATTGCTTTACTGCTTGCCCTACCTCCTGCCTTCTCGAATAACGATTGGAGCTATTTAGGGAAAACTGGTCCAACTTTCTGGGGAAAGCTCAATCCTAAATATATGAAATGTCGTGCAGGTCGTGCGCAGTCACCGATCAACATAATAGGAGGCATTGAAATTAAAAAAGAACCTGTACGTTTTGAATACTTATACAATGCAGGTGAAATTTATAACGATACATTAGGTCTACAGATCAATTCACAATACGGTAGCTTTGTCACCATAGGCAAAGAGAGGTATGAACTCATCCATACACGTATACGCACACCAAGTGAGCATCAAGTCGATAGCAAGCATTATAGAATGGAGATTCAGCTCATGCATATCCATACGGAAGGTAAACGTAAAGGAAAGTTTGGCTTGATTCTCACCACCTTTATCAGCCCGGGAAGAAAACACAATGAGCTGGAAAAGATTCTTCAAACCGCCCCAAGAAAAAGGGGTGCTAATTTATTTAAAACACCTTTAAACATGATCAATCTCGTCCCCGCAACAGCGAACCGTAGTTATTTCAGTTACACAGGTTCTCTTACTTATCCCGATTGTCACGAAGAAGTCAAATGGGTCATTTTCCAAAAACCACTTTATGCATCCTTTGAACAAATTAAAAGGTTTGAAAAATTAACAGGTAAAAACAACCGGCCGATCCAGCCTTTAAATGGTCGCGTGATTACAAAATAGTTTACCAATATTTTTCAACGCTGATATGGCCTGGTTTTCTGCGGCGATGCTTCTCTAAACCTCTATGTTTTAATATCTCAGTACCTTCTGTAATTAAACCAGGATTACCACACAGCAAAACATGTAAATCAGGAGGCTCAATTGGCATATTGAGCTGCTTTTCTAGCTCACCTTGCTCAATTAATTGAGGTATACGTTGAGTTAACCCAGAATAATCTGGCTCACGTGTCACACAAGGACACCAACTGAACTGCTCTGGCAAGGCCTGCATCCATGACTCAAGCTCATCAGCATAAGCTAAATCTGCGGTTTTGCGTACACCATAAGCTAAAGCTATCCGGCGAAATTGCTGCTGAATATCTCCGGCACGCATCATTGATAAAAAAGGTCCGATACCACTTCCCGTGGCTAAAAATAAAAGTGATGATGCAGCAGGTAACTCGGATAAAACAAGAAAGCCTGAAGCCTGTACGGATACATCAAGCATATCTCCAAGCTGGAGCTGATGCAGATAAGGAGATAATTGCCCGCCTTGTACGTAAGTCACTAATACTTCGAGCGTGCTTTCGTCTGGCGCATTGATTAAAGAATAAGCACGTGCAATACGTTTGTCGTCTACAAGTTGACTTAGCTTGATAAACTGGCCTGCTTCAAATGGTGCAACCGAAGCTTGAATCTTCAAGCTAAAGAGATGATCTGTCCAGTCAATTCGTCCGACAATAGTACCTTGCTGCCACATGAGTACACTCCTTTTATTTCTATATATGGCTTGTATGGCTTGTATGGCTTATATCAGTACAGTTCACACCTGCTTAGTACAAGTACAAGGCGTTACACTAATCACACTTGCCACACCATCAGTATACTCATAAAACACTTGATAGTGTTGTTCATTGACTTTAAAAACTAAAGGTCTTTTCAACTGTAAAATCACTGTTTTGATAACATGTCCTTGAGCACGCTCTCGTACTTGCAGCATAAAGTTTTGCGCACTCTTTTTAAATAAGAGAAGATCATAGGTTTGTGCTAAAGGAATAAAAAAGCCAGACTTCATCGATTTGAGTTCACGCCCTTTTTTAAATTCACAGGTATGAGTTTTAAGCAAAGAGTCTAAAGAGATCACGGCGACTTTTTCAGGAAGATCCCAACTATCATCTTCATATAGACCAAGGGTGGAAGGCTGTGCCACGACAAACTCTTTTTCTTCTTGTTGAGGCCAGAGCAAATAAAGTAAACCAATGAAAAGCATACTACCAAGAGACATGGCTATAATGCGAAAAAAGAAAACTTGCATATGGCTTACAACTAAAAATAAAGATACCAGAATAATCAACAACACGACAAAAGCCGATGCTGGATAGGCTAAAGTAATTTGCCAAAGATAATATAAGCTTTCTTGCATAACCTAAATAGACATAGTAGAAGATTCTCTATTTCTATATTGGCTAAATAGAGAAATACTTGAGCTTTAATGTCCGCTTTTTCTCATAAAAGCTAATTTTATATAAAAAAGCATGCTGCTCAGGCCAGAAATAAAGCAAAAAGCCGCTTATAAAAGCGGCTTTTTTGCATATAAGCGGGAATTAATCCGTCTTTTGCTGATCGCTTTCTTCATATTTAGCAGCTGTCTCTTTGATGAGTGTTTGCAGCTCACCACTTTGAAACATAGCCATCATAATATCGCAACCACCAATGAGCTCACCTTCGACCCAAAGTTGTGGGAAAGTAGGCCAATTTGCATATTCTGGCAATTTCTCACGAATATCAGGATTTTGTAGAATATCTACATAAGCAAACTGTGCTCCACAATGCATCAAGGCTTGGCTTGCTTGCGAAGAAAAACCACAGCTTGGCAACTTAGGAGAACCTTTCATGTACAACAAAATAGGGTTTTCTTCTATTTGCTGTTTAATTTTATCTATTGTATCCATGCACACCTACATAACAATTAACAATGAATTTTAAGCACATTGTACGCAATTTTTAAGATATCACCAAATAATAAAGCACAATGAAGCACTTTTTTATACTTTTACGCACCAGGATACATGCAATTTATTTTTATTCGCCGTACAATAACACATTGTGAGTCAAAGCCCTTAAAATAATATAGGAGAACACTATGGCAATTGAATTACCTAATTTGCCTTATGATATGAATGCTCTTGTACCTCATATCTCTAAAGAAACTCTCGAGTATCATTATGGTAAGCATCATAAGACTTATGTCGATAAGCTCAACGGTATGTTAGATGGTTTTGAAGGTCAATCTCTAGAGCAAATCATCAAAAGCTCAACAGGACCTGTTTTCAATAATGCAGCGCAAGTTTGGAACCATACTTTCTACTGGAACTGCCTTGCACCCAATGCAGGTGGAGCGCCTACAGGTGCAATCGCAGCAGCGATTGACGAGCACTTCGGTAGCTTTGATGCGTTTCAAAAAGAGCTCTCAGATAAAGCAGCGAACAACTTCGGTAGCGGCTGGACATGGCTAGTAAAAAACAAAGCTGGCGCTCTTGAAATCGTTAACACCAGCAATGCTGCAACGCCTCTTACAGAAGACGGTATTACACCTCTTATGACCGTTGACGTATGGGAACATGCTTACTATATCGACTATCGTAATGCACGCCCTAAATATTTAGAAGCTTTTTGGAACCTTGTGAACTGGGATTTTGTGAACCAAAACTACAGTGCATAAGCAACATCCTGCTTACATAAAAAGCCAGTTTAAACTGGCTTTTTATATTGCTACTTTGTGCGCGCTATCATGAATAGTGTTGCTGATGCTTCAAACTTTGTAGTACAGTTTTCACAAGCATAGACGCTGATTTAGATAACTTATCTGCAAGCTTCTGCTTCATTTTATATTCGACCAAGAAGACTTGATGCGTTTTAGCTCTATCTAAAATCACATCATCACTGGTTCTCAATGTATCAACAAGTTGCAAATCCAAAGCTTGCTGCCCAAACCAATGTTCGCCTGTCGCCACTTGAGCGAGATCAAGTTGAGGACGATACTTGGCTACAAAACCTTTAAAGAGTTGATGGGTTTCTTCGAGCTCTTGTTTAAACTTATAACGCGCTTCATCAGAGTTGTGGCCAAACATAGTTAAAGTGCGCTTAAACTCACCTGCTGTGTGCTGCTCAAATTCTATATCATTTTTCTTTAAAATTTTATGAAAATTAGGCACTTGAGCAATAACGCCAATAGAGCCTAAAATGGCAAATGGTGCTGCAACAATTTCATTAGCGACGCACGCCATCATATAACCACCGCTTGCAGCCACTTTATCCACACACACGGTTAACTTCAATCCAGCTTCACGTAGACGTGCTAGTTGACTCGAAGCTAAACCATAGCCATGCACCATACCACCGCCGCTTTCGACCTGTACAATGACTTCATCTTGAGGCTCAGCTATCGATAACACAGCACTTACTTCTTCACGTAAAGAAGAAACTTCATGTGCATCGATACTTCCTTTGAATTTGATCACGAAAATATGAGGCTTAGCTGACTCTTGAGGCTCATCTTGCAACTTATCTTGTTCTTTTTCTTCTTTTTTACGTTGTTTTTCGTATGCTTTAAAAGCTTTCTTGGACAAGACTTCTCTTTTTAATTCATGTGTTCTTTCAGCGATTTTCTCACTCAAGTGCGTCATGATTAAATTGCCCTTTTCAGGCTTGCCTTTGCCACTGAGCGCAACAGCGCCTCCAATTACAGCGAGTACAGCTATAACAAAAATGAAAGCTTTCGCAAAAAATAAACCTAAATCGTACATAAATTCCACGTTCACATCTCCACTAAAAAAAATAGCTTTCTATTGTAATCAAGAACAGATAAAAGAAAAAGCCCTTACACAAGATGTAAGGGCTAAACTTCAATGCATTCGCTTAGTAAAACTAAAGCTGCTGGTCAGATCAATCTGATAGAGGCTATTCTGAACTGATCGTTTTACCTTTAGATATTACAAAGTTTTCAACCGTTTGTAACAAGTCTTTGCGTACGTCATTTTTAACGCCATCTTTGTCCTCACCTGCAATGAGGCTTGCATGTTCACCGTTTTCTAACTTAAGCGCGGCATGACATACAGGTTTTTTCGGAGCTTGAGCCAAACAGGTTTCATTCTCTTTATGAAGTAGAGTCTTGGCTGCTAGAAGCAAAGGCTCTGTACCTGCATTCGGCACAAAAAAGGCTGAAATCCACGAATACGTAGAAAATGCTTGAGTGTACAGCGACTCTGGTTTCTGCATCACTTTGTTAGGGATGACTTGATCACCTACCATCTCTACGATTAAATAAGGTAAACTCTCTTGCTTGGCAAGTACTTGTGCAAATGAAGCAGGTTCAGCACTGTCAAGTACAATGTTCATCACTATACCAAACTCGCCAATAAAAGACTATCTACTTTGTTCCCATGATGCACCATTTTTTGCAGCTTTGGTTAATTCCCAGGCTTCTTTCAATTCCTTTTCTAAAGTTTCGTGGAACAAAGGCGAGCTGATAAGGAAATGGGGTAAATTCATACCTGGTGCAACTAAGGTTGCAGAGCTAAGTCCAAAATTATTATGATCTGCTTCGTTATGATCTGCTTCGTTATGACCTGCTTCGTTATGATCTGCTTCGTTATGATCTGCTTCCTTATGACCTGCGTAAGCTGCTACACCAGTGCCTGTAATCGCTCCTAAAGATAGGCCTACAAGACTTACATCATCGATCTTAACCTCATCTTGATCACCAAACTTCATACCGCTATTGAGCGCATAACGCAAAGCAAGATTATTAACCACGGCTTGACGCAAGGCATCACGAATCACTAAAGAACTTTGAGCTCGCATAAAAGCCTTACCATAAACAAAGAGTCTAGCAGGATCGTTATCTTTTGCATTTTGATCAGTATTAGGTTGTTGAACAGGGACTTTATCCGACTGTACTTTTTTGTCATCCGACTGTACTTGTTCGTCGCGTACCAGACTGAGCTCATGATCTAAAAGTTCTGTATTCTCTGTTAATCCCTTTCCATCTTCAGATTCCTTTTGAAAGTAGCTTTTATGATGAAAAGGTAAATCAATGGCTACACTGATCACACATTGCTCAGTAAGCTTTATCGCAACAGGATCCATGGTTTCTTTATTGCTGTTAATACCGTGCATCAGTATGGTCACTTGTTGCTTGTCTTTGTCTTTACAATCCTTGCCCTGCTTATTTTTGAGAGGACGGACTATACGCACAGGTAACTGATTATCCTTTTTAGAGACCTCAATCTTAGGTAAAGGGTTATATCGTGTAATGTGTTTAATCGGATCAAGTGATTTATCGTCAATCCCTTTTAAATCCCAGAGTAGGTATAAATTTTTAGGCTTTTTATAAAATGTTTGAACCTGCTCAAGCTTACCATGGAAGTTTAAGTCCCAAAAGCCAGGGAAGTCTTGACTTTGCTGTAAGTCTAAATTAATAAGTTGGTTTGAGCTCTTTAAGATAGCTGTGGCAAATGCTGCTCTTTGATCTTTGGCTAAGTTCTCTGCAGCATAAGCCAGAGCATAAGGACTCGTACGCCCTGATACCCAATATGCTTGATCTAACTCCGCACAATTGGCTAAAGATTGACAAGATTTACCTTGCGCATCTTTAAAACTATGTGTTTGTATGTAACTTGGTGTTTTAAGTTTACCCTCATAAATCTCATAGGTTTTAGTCAGCTCTAACGGCTCTATAAGTTTAATATCCGTTAGCTCAGGCGTGTAATCTGGTAATGTTTGCATGGCTCCTTTCAAAGCTACAAAAGGTTCGTCAACCGATTGCGTCTCAAAAGCGTTCGAGTAAATCACATCATGTTGAGTGCAAAAACTCTTTACCTGTTGAGCGCAAAAAATCCCTTTATTAGAGTTCAACCAATTTTTTAAATCTTGAGCCTCGTTTGAAAGCTGATTTTGTTCGTCTAATACATATTCATACAATGCAGAGCCTCTCACTTTTTGACCTGATGTCGTCTTTAATGCATTGGTCAAAACCATCAGATACTTCGTTTTAGGCTTTAAAGGCGTAATGGGTATGATGGAGATCATCTCTTCAGAAGCAACATAGTCTGCAGTATAAAGCATACTTTGGTTCTGATGATTTACTTTTTTGAACTCATCTGTCAATGATTGAACATCAGATGAGATAAATTTCCATTCTTGCGATAGCTTCGGCTCTTGCCCTGAGCCGATTTCATATAGTTTAATACCCTCAGCAAAGGTCTTCTGATCAAGCTTTTGACCATGCAAAGTAAAATAAAGATGAATTGGAGCACTGAGCGCCCAGCCATCTAAAGCACCCACTGCTCTTTCTGTGGTACCATAAAACATCTTGGGCTTATCTAACTCAAGTAACGTATTTATAGAGTCTCCTAATTTTATGGTGCCATCATAAGTGGGAAGGTGCATCAGACCCGTAGGAAAACTTAACTGTTTCATTGCATTATGGGTATCACCATTTTGCATAGACAACAGTGCTCCAGAGGGATGAAATATGGATCGAGGTGGCTTCGCACCATAATCAGGATCGGCTGAGTGTTGGGTTTTTGTACAGCCTGTAAGCACCATTAAGATACAAAGCGCTGCATAATAAATTGTATGTTTCATAAGTTACCTTTCAGAATTCCGGTATCTAGCGTAAAAAAACTCGCACATCCTGACATATTAGAGGAACTAAGTAACCACTTAATTGACTGGTCAGAGTTGAGAAAAATTTTAAAGTTAGTTTTTAAAAAAAAAATTTTATACTTTTCAAAATGATACATCTATTTTTTTTTATTCTCTATTTTATCTTTTTCTAGATTGAATGTATGTTTTCTGATACTTTAAAAAGAAAAATATTCTGGAGTTTGTGATCTATATCAAAACTCATTTAATTTAAAGTCAAAGGAATATATTACTGTGCTCAATTATCAACCGCATAAAACATTACTGCGTGACAAAACTATTCTGATTACAGGTGCTGGAGATGGTATAGGACGTACCGCTGCAAAAGCGTATGCCGCGTATGGAGCGCAAGTTATTCTTTTAGGGCGTACAGTGCCTAAGCTAGAGTCAACTTATGATGAAATCATGCAAGAAGGTTCCCCCAAACCAGCTATAGTCCCCATGGATCTAAAAGGTGCTAGTGAAATCCATTATCAAAGTTTGGCTGAAACCATACTTGGACAGTTTGGCAAACTAGACGGCCTCCTACATAATGCAGCTGTTTTGGGTACGCTTTCGCCTTTAGAGCACACCTCGAAAGATTTATTTGATGAAGTTCTACAAGTCAATGTCACAGCTCAATTTCAACTCACTAAAGCTCTTCTGCCTTTGCTGCGAAAAAGTAAAGAAGCAACAATACTGTTCACATCAAGCGGTGTAGGCCAACAAGGTCGTGCACACTGGGGGGCTTATTCTATTTCAAAATTTGCTACTGAAGGTATGATGCAAGTTTTAGCAGATGAACTAGAACATAGCTCTATCCGCGTCAATGCGATCAACCCTGGCGCAACCAAAACAAAAATGCGCCTCTCAGCTTTTCCTGCCGAAGATCAAAACTTACTTCAAACTACAGAAGAACTCATGCCGCTGTATCTCTATCTCATGGGTAAAGATAGTCGCCATATTCATGGCGCATCAATCAATGCAAAAGATAGCCAGCTGTTTGATTAAATATAAAAAAATCGCTACTTTTTACCTGTAGCGATTTTATGATGATATGAATTTGAGATGCAACTTAGTGCTGCAACTGTGCCCTCGTTGAACGACATAGTTCAGTGATGGCCTGCCAATCACCTTTTGCAATCAGAGCATGGGGTACAATCCAGCTCCCTCCAACGCAAAGTACATTGGATAATGCTAGATAAGATGGCGCATTATCCAGTGAAATACCACCTGTTGCACAAAACTGAGCATGAGGCAAAGGACCTGCAAAAGCCTTAAGCATGTTCACTCCACCTAAAGCTTGCGCCGGAAAAAACTTAAAATGCTGATAACCAAAGTCCATCGCTTTAATGATCTCAGACGGTGTAGCAACACCTGGAATAAAAGTCATAGAACTCTCTTGGCCTAAACGCAAAAGTGATGTAGATGCGCCAGGAGAAATCGCAAACTGTGCTCCCGAATTCTTAGCATCATGAAAGTCTTTGTCATTAAGGACTGTTCCTACACCCACAAACATAGCAGGTAATTGAGCCCTGATTGCTTTGACTGCATCTAAAGCACAGTCACTACGCAAGGTAATTTCAATAATAGGGATTCCACCTGCCAGCAATGCTTGCGCCAAAGGTACAGCTTGCTCAAGCTGTTCTATAACCACAACAGGTATCACAGCAGATTTCTCAAACACTTGAGATGGTGTAAGCTTTATATTCGTCTCTGACATATAAATCTCTTTTATTTCTTAATTTAAATATGAAGCAGAATTTAATACAACTCATCTACAACCTGAATTGATCGAGCACCTTCTTCAGAGTGAGTAAACATTTTACGTAAACCATAAAACATCTCTCGACCAATGCCTATATTGACTCGATCACTGGCTTGAGAAAACTGAGGACGTTTTGCTAAGTCTTCAGTTGCAACAAGCAAAGTCAACTCTTCTTGATAGGGATCAATCCGAATTTTATCTCCTGATTGAATCAAACCAATCACACCTCCATCTAAAGCTTCAGGAGACACATGTATGGCGGCCGGTACTTTGCCTGATGCACCAGACATTCGACCATCAGTCACTAAAGCCACACGATAGCCTTGATCTTGTAAGCTCCCTAAAATTGGCATTAGCTTATGCAGCTCAGGCATGCCATTCGCTTTAGGTCCTTGTCCTCGTACTACAATGATATAATCTTGATTCAGCTTACCTTGTTCAAATAAAGGTTTTAAATCTTCTTGATTCTCAATCACCAAAGCGGGTGCTTCAATAACGAGGTGTTCATCTTTCACAGCAGACGTCTTGATGACAGCTCGACCTATATTGCCAGACAACCGCGTTAAACCACCATGAGATGAAAATGGGTGCTCAACCGAACGTAATACATCTTGATCAAGGCTGCTCATAGCACCTTCTTGCCATACAACTTTCTGATCGATAAACTTAGCTTCTTTTGTATAATGGTGTAAGCCAAAGCCGGCAACAGTAGGCACATCTTCATATAAGAAACCATGCTCTAATAAAGTGCGCACTAAGTACTGCACGCCACCTGCGGCATGGAAATGATTGATATCAGCTTGACCATTTGGATACACTTTAGCTAAAAGAGGCACGACACTCGATAGCTCATTAAAATCATCCCAATCAATTTGAATACCCGCTGCGCGAGCCACTGCAATCAAATGAATCGTTAAATTCGTCGAACCACCTGTAGCAAGTAAACCAACAATACCATTAACCAAGGATTTTTCATTAACGATATGACCCAGAGGTGTATATTGACCGCTATCAGCCGTAAGGCGACACACCTGTTGCGCAGCATACTGTGTGAGTCCTTCTCGCAGCGGATCGTCGGGGTGAATAAATGATGACCCGGGTAATTGTAGCCCCATCATCTCCATGACCAGCTGATTTGAATTTGCCGTACCATAAAAAGTACAAGTACCATGACTATGATAACTTTTGGATTCAGCCTCGAGGAGAATATCTCTTGAGACTTTACCTTCGGCATATTCTTGCCTAATACGCGCTTTCTCACGATTAGGTAAACCTGAAGCCATAGGGCCTGCAGGAACAAACATCATAGGCAAGTGACCAAAGCTTAAGCCACCAATGAGCAGACCAGGTACAATTTTATCGCAAATACCTAAAAGTAAACCACCATCAAACATATTATGCGCAAGACCTAAAGCTGTAGACATAGCAATGACGTCTCGACTCAATAAGCTCAGCTCCATACCTGGTTGGCCTTGTGTTACACCGTCACACATAGCAGGAACCCCTGCTGCAATTTGTGCAACATGACCCGATTCGCGACATGCTTGTTTTATGATATCAGGATAACTTTTATAAGGCTGATGTGCCGAAAGCATATCATTGTAGGCCGTTATGATGCCTATATTGGCTTTCGTGAAAGAGCGTAATTTCTGCTTTTCTACTGCACCACATGCCGCAAAACCATGAGCTAAATTACCACAAGATAAGCTTTGTCTCGTTACACCTTCATGTTTTGCATCTTTGATATGATCCAGATAGGCCTGACGCGTTGTTTTGCTTCTCTGAATAATGCGTTGAGTGACTTGTTCTATGACTGAATGCACAACTTATACCTCTATGATAAACTCCAAAACACACACACATCTTCTTGCTCCAATACAGCACGAATGGGCATCAGATCAACACAAGGCTCTTTGCAAGCCTGCTCAAGCACATCTAACTTGGATTGACCCACGACATGAATGAACTTATTTTTTGCGTTGAGTAATGCTTTTGGTGTGAATGTCATACGTAAATGTTCAGCTGTCTGCGGTTGTACCGTGGCGACATATGATTCTTGCTGCCAAAGCTGTTTGATTTCAGCTGAACATGGAAACCAGCTTGCGGTATGACCATCTAGTCCCATACCCAATACCACAACGTCAAAAGGATACGCTGTGATCGCATGCAGACTCTTTTCTAGCTGAGGTATAACATCACTCGGATGACCTGCTTGCCACAAAGGAATAAAATGAGCTTGGGCAGCTTGATGCTGTAATAAATGCTCGCGTACCATCGCTTCATTGCTGGCTAAATCCGTAGGCGGCACCCACCTTTCGTCTGCTAAAGTAATCCATACTTTGCTCCAATCTAAAGAAGCTTGGCTCAATAGCTTAAATAAACCCACAGGTGTTTGACCACCTGATACAACTAAAGAAGCCTGACCTCGAGCTAAAATAGCGGCTTGTAAAATCTGAGTAATCTGTTCACTCAACTGACGCTCTAGTAACGTCTTATTTTCAAACTTACATAGTTTGTGTTGTGTTTTCATCATGATTCATCCCAAGAACGACCATCTTGCGAGATTAGAGTTGAGGAAGCAACAGGCCCCCAAGATCCAGCAGGATAAAGTCTAGGTTTATCTCCTGTAGCCTGCCAAGCAAGCATAACACTATCTACCCACTTCCAAGCTGCTTCCACTTCATCTCGGCGCACAAATAAAGACTGATCGCCTGTCATGGTGGCCAAAATCAAGCGTTCATATGCATCAGATATGACTTCAGTATTAAAGGTATCATTAAAACTCAGATCTAACTTTGTTGTTTGTAATCTGGCTTGTGAATTCACACCTGGTACCTTATTCAAAACCTGAATATCCACACCTTCATCTGGCTGCAACCGAATTGTTAATTTATTAGATAAAGTCTGCTTATATTGTTCACCATACAAACTATGAGGTGGATTTTTAAAATAGATCACAATTTCAGATGTTTTATTGGGCATGCGTTTACCCGATCTCAAGTAAAAAGGAACACCTGCCCAGCGCCAATTATCAATATAAATGCGTAAAGCGACAAAGGTTTCCGTTTCACTTTCAGGATCTGCTCCATCTTCATCAAAGTAGCCTTGAACAGCCTGTTCTTGAATAAAACCTTGATCGTATTGGCCTCTTACCGTATTTTCAAAAATAGAATCTTGCGTTATAGGGCGTAATGACTTTAAAACTTTTACCTTTTCATCTCGAATACTATCTGCATCTAAGTGTGTTGGTGGTTCCATAGCAACAAGGCTCAAGATCTGAAGTAAATGATTTTGTACCATATCTCGCATCTGACCTGTTGTATTAAAGTAGTCCCAACGCCCTGCAATACCAACCTCTTCAGCTACAGTCACTTGCACATGATCAATAGTAGAAGCGTCCCAATTAGACACAAACAAAGCATTGGAAAAACGTAATGCGATAAGATTTTGCACAGTTTCCTTGCCCAAATAATGATCGATGCGATAAATTTGTTTTTCTTGGAAAAAATGTGCAACATGGTCATTAATCACTTGCGAAGACTGGAAACACGAACCGATCGGCTTTTCCAACACAACACGAGAGGTCTGATCAATTAAGTGTGCATTGCTTAAGCCCTGGCAAATATCTCTGTATACAGCAGGAGGAGTGGCCAAATAATAAATTTGTGGGTGCTTTGTATTCAAAAATACCTTGAGTATACTATAAGCATCCGTTTGCATAAAATCTAAAACGCCATACTCAAAGCGGGCAATAAACCGATTTAAAGTAGATGAGCATAAAGGAAGCTCTACAGCATACTCTAGCATTTCTTTGATTAAGACCGTGTATTCATGTAATGATATACTCTGACGCGCAACGCCAACAATGCGCACAGATGAGCCCAATAAATTTTTTTGTTCTAATTTATACAAAGATGGGATAAGCTTTTTTCTAGCTAAATCTCCTAGAGCTCCGAATAATACAAAGTCACAAGATAAATTTGCTGAGGATACGTCCATGAAGAGTAACTCCTCTAAAAAAACAATAAAATGCTATGATACCAACTCTGATAGAAATATACCAACGTTAAGCGTTAAAAGCATGTAAAGAAAGATAAAGAAGGTGCAAGATACATCTGGATCCACATGACAAAACCATTTAAAATGAACACACAAATTAGCGTCAAAAACTTGGGTTTATGCCATGTCCGCTCTATTTTGTAAGCAATTGAAATTCAAGTGAATAGTAGGCAAATTTTATTTATGAATACCTTAGAGAAAATTCAGCAAAATCTTACAAGCTTCAGTAAATCTGAGCGCAAAGTTGCAGAAACTATTTTAGCATCTCCTAAAGATGTGATTCATTCCAGCATAGCATCACTTGCACAAACCGCAGGTGTAAGCGAACCCACAGTTAATCGCTTTTGTCGACGTTTAGCCACCAAAGGTTATCCAGATTTTAAATTACATTTAGCTCAAAGTCTTGCTAACGGCACACCTTATATCAGTCGTCATGTTGAAGAGCATGATAGTCCAGAGTCTTATACCAATAAAATTTTTGAGTCTTCCATTGTTGCATTAGAAATCGCAAGACAAAGCCTAGATATTCAATCCATCAATCGAGCTGTTGACTTACTCACGCAAGCAAAAACTATTTCATTTTTTGGCTTAGGTGCTTCTATTGCCGTCGCTCATGATGCGAAAAATAAGTTTTTCAGATTTAATGTGCCTGTCTTGTGTTTTGATGATGTTTTAATGCAGAAAATGAACTGTATTAATGCAAATGAAAATGACATCGTTGTTTTAATTTCTCATACGGGACGTACTAAAGCTCTACTTGAAATCACGGAGCTGGCTCAACGCAATGGAACAGGAGTCATCGCTATCACAGCACCTGGATCGCCTTTAGCTAAAGCTGCTACGCTGGCAGTATGCATCGATGTGCCAGAAGATACCGACATTTATATGCCTATGGCATCACGCATTGCTCAACTTACTATCATTGATGTACTCGCAACAGGGTTTACGTTACGCCGTGGTGTCCACTTCAAAGAAAACCTCAAACGTGCAAAAGATGTTTTAAAAGAATATCGTCTTGAAAAAGAACCGTGCTAAACTATAAGCCACTATAAAAAGTTACATTCCTACTTGAGTAAAGGAGTCGCTGCTATATGTTTCGTAGAACAAAAATTGTCGCAACTTTAGGCCCTGCAACCGATGAGGCACATCACCTCTATGATATTATCGAAGCGGGTGTCAATATAGTCAGACTTAATTTTTCCCACGGCGATAGAGAAGACCACGTAAGACGTGCCCAAATGGTGCGTAAAATAGCTAAAGAATTAAAAGTCAATGTAGCTGTATTAGGTGACTTACAAGGCCCTAAAATACGTATCGCAAAATTTAAAAACGGTTCTGCTCTCTTAAAAGAAAAGCAACCTTTCATTTTAGATACAGCTTCAGATGCAAATGCTGGAGACGAGCATCAAGTTAAAGTCGACTATGAAAACTTACCTCAAGATCTTAAACCTAACGATGTATTATGGCTCGATGATGGAAAAATTCAACTTCATGTTGAAAAGATTGAAGATACTAAAATCTACACCCAAGTCATGCTAGGTGGTACCTTATCCAATAAAAAAGGCATCAATAAAAGAGGCGGAGGACTTTCTGCTGACGCCCTCACTGAAAAAGATAAAGAAGATATTAAAACCGCAGCCCAAATTAATGTGGACTATCTTGCCGTATCTTTCCCTAGAAACGGTCAAGATATACAGTATGCAAGAGAGCTTGCGCAAAAAGCAGGCTCTGATGCTCAAATTATTGCAAAAGTAGAAAGAGCAGAAGCAGTTGCAAGTGAAAAAGCAATTCGTGACATTATCCACGCATCCGATGCGATTATGATTGCACGTGGTGACTTAGGTGTTGAAATAGGCGATCCTGAACTTGTTGCTGTACAAAAACGATTGATTCAGCTGTGTAAAGAACTCAACTCTCCCGTGATTACCGCAACACAGATGATGGAATCGATGATATCGTCTTCTATGCCGACTCGAGCAGAAGTCATGGATGTTGCCAATGCTGTCCTTGATGGCACTGATGCGGTCATGCTCTCAGCTGAAACCGCCTCAGGAGCCTATCCAAAAGAAACAGTACAAGCTATGGCTGAAGTATGCTTAGGCGCAGAACGTCATCCCCAAGCGCAGCTTCAAAGTAATACAAATCACCTTGCACAAAACTTTCACTATGCAGAAGAAGCTACAGCATTTTGTGCGATGCACATAGCAAACCACCTACGTGACGTCAAAGCTATTGTCACCTTAACAGAATCAGGAAAGACAGCACTGATTATGTCTCGTATCAGCTCTACCTTGCCTATTTTTGCATTATCACCACATAAAAAAACCCTAGCAACTATGGCCTTATTTCGAGGCGTGCAACCTTTAAGTATGAGTGCAGAAAAAATGAGCAGTGATATTGCACAATCTACGCTTGAAGTTTTACAGAAAGAAACCTACCTCAAAAAAGGGGATCAGATCGTACTTACCTTCGGCGACAACATGCATGCTGTCGGAAGTACCAATACCTGCAAAATTGTAACGCTTTAGTGCTCTTTACTTTTCACAGCAATGTTGTGCAAAACAATTGTAAGAATCTAAAAAGGCTGTTGAAACAGCCTTTTTTATCAAGACTGATTAAAGCTTATCGAAGTCATCCACATCTATTGCAATACGACATAACTTAAGAGCTTCCATAAGCTTTGCTCCTTCACTTTCGGTCAAAACTTCTTTAGAGATAGCTTGCTGTGCTTGCTCTTGTGCAGAAAGTTTTTTATCAATCATCCCCTGTTTGCGTGCACTTTGCAGCTTCTTATCAATATCAGCTACATCACGTATAGCTAAAAAAGCCTTTTCAACTTCAGCAATACCTTGCTCGTCATTTTCAAGAACAGGACACAGCATAGATAATCGCTCTCTTAAACTCTCTGACTTCATCATCGATGCAGCAACTTCTTGCTTTAATGTGTCAGATGGATTTGAGAAATAGTTACCAATCGGAAAAATAACCAAGCGACACAGCAAACCAAAATAACGATTAGGAAAATTTTGTAAAACACCTTCTACTGCAATAGCCATATCATGCAGCCTTTGTTGCAACACATAATGCACTATAGGTAAGTCGGTATGCTGCAAACCATCATCTTCATACATTTTCAATGTTGCCGAAGCAAGGTAGAGATGACTTAACACATCACCTAAGCGTGCAGAAAACATTTCTTTTCGCTTTAACTCACCTCGATACATCAACATCGACAGATCCGTTAAAAAAGCCAGAACAGAACTAAAACGTGTTAAGTGCTGGTAATACCGTGATAAAGCACCTGGTCTTGCTGAAAGAATACAAAAACTTGATGTGAGCGCTGCAGAGAAACTTCTGAAAGCATTCATACATGCATAACGTATATGTGACATCAATAAGCGATCAAAATCGAATAAAGCTTTTTCTTCATTTTCTTCTGCTGCTGCCTGCATTTCATCCAGTACATAAGGATGACAGCGAAATGCACCCTGGCCAAAAATCATTAAGCTTCGCGTCAAAATATTTGCACCTTCCACAGTAACCGTAATGGGTACACCCATGTAAGATTGTGCGAGATAATTTTTTCGCCCCATCTGAATAGCTTTACCCGCATGGATATCCATAGCGTCATTGATCACTTGCCGCCCCATTTCAGTCATATGATATTTAGCTATAGCACTGACAATAGCAGGGCGCAACTTCATATCTACGCCAGTTGCCGTAAGACGTCGAGAAGCTTCAAGTTGATAAGTGTGACCAATAATCTGCGCAAGCGGAGCTTGAATACCTTCAAATTGAAAAATAGGTAAGCCAAACTGCTTACGTACTGACGCATAAGCTGTCGTAGTACGGGTTGCTAAGTGCCCTGTTGCCGATGCCAAAGCAGGCAAAGAGATACCTCTTCCTGAAGAAAGACACTCCATGAGCATGCCCCAGCCTTTGCCCGCATACTCTACCCCGCCAATAAGCCAATCCATAGGAATAAATACATCTTGGCCTGAGGTTGTGCCATTTAAGAAAGGCACATTAAGAGGATTATGGCGACGGCCAATTTCAACGCCATCATGAGAAACAGGTACAAGTGCACAAGTAATCCCTAGATCCACAACACCTTTTTCCAGTAAATTATCTGGATCTTTCAACTTAAAGGCAAGCCCTAATACAGTCGCAATAGGTGCTAAGGTAATGTAGCGCTTTTCCCAGGTCAGTTTTATGCCTAACGTTTTCTTATTTTTGAATTTTGCAAAACAAACAATGCCCTGATCAGGTATAGAGCCTGCATCGGATCCAGCTTCGGGTCCTGTTAAAGCAAAACATGGGATTTCCTCACCCTTTGCTAAAGCGGGTAGCCAGTAATCGCGTTGCTCTTGAGTTCCATAATGGCTCAGCAACTCACCAGGGCCTAATGAATTAGGCACCATAACCGTGACAGCAGCACCTACTGAGCGTGATGCGATCATACTGACAATTGTTGAATTGGCATAGGAAGAAAAATCTCGACCTCCGTATTCCTTAGGAATAATTAAAGCGAAAAAACCTTCTTTTTTAATATAATCCCAGACAGGCTTAGATAAGTCTTTTAAATCTTGTGACATATTATATTCATCAAGCATATGTAATAACGTCATGACTTGATGATCGATAAAGGATTGCTCTTCTTCCGTGAGCTTATTGTAAGGTAGCCCGTGAAGCTTATTCCAATCTGGTTGGCCGCGGAACAAGTCACCTTCCCACCATACATCACCTGCATCAATAGCTTCTTGTTCAGTTCTAGATAAAGGCGGAAGTGCTTTTCGAAAAAACTGTAGAGCTGGATCACTGATCCACTTTAGTCTCCACGACTGTACAGAAAACAACAGGGTGATACCCAAAAGCAATAATATCAGCAGTGTCCACATACATTGTCCTTAATTTATTATACTGTGAAAAAATACTATAGAAATATATCTTATGGAAAGTAGCTAGCTATTCACCCTAATCCAATCAGGTAAATCACTTAAACTGTTCAGTACAGCATCGGCATGATGTTCATCTTCTGGCACGAAAGACTGCCCAGAACGTACTAATAAGGCATGCCTAACTTGCGCGTTACGCGCAGCAAAAACATCTGTCAGTTTATCTCCTATCATCAGTGAAGCTGACATATCTACATCAAAATCGACCTGAGCTTTGAGGAGCATGCCTGGCTCAGGTTTACGGCACGCACACTTAAGCGATGCGTCTTGCACATAATGAGGACAGTAGTAAATTCCATCTATCTGCACATCATATTGGTTCAACTGCTGCTCCATCCATGATGTGAGGTGTAAATAATCAGACTCAGTATAATAACCTCGCCCAATACCAGATTGATTTGTAATAATAATCAATAGATAACCCATATCTTTGAGTTGTCTACACGCTTCTACAGCACCGTCGATAAAAACAAAATCATCAATACAAGATACATATCCTCTATCATGATTGATAACTCCATCTCTATCTAGAAAAACAACTTTATTCATACTTCTCCCTTGAAAAAGCTAAACCAACAAACAACAAAAAAAACTTTTTTTTAAAAATTGCTTTTTTTATTTAACCTAAAAATGTAACCTTACTCTAAAGAACGTGATCATGATATTTAAGGCTCACCGTAAAAATCAAATGTGGCGCCCAAAATACGAGTTGAGAAACACTTTTTATTATGCTAAACCGATAAAAAGCAAACTCACTTTAATCACTTTAAGCTACACAACAAAAATATAAGATGTTACTCAATATTACAAGCGAGTAATTCATAATTTTCACAGCAAAATAGAGATTAAACTATGCAAAGTGCGGCAATTAGTGGTTGGGGGAAATGCTTACCTCCAACAATCGTCACCAATAATGAACTCGCTACATTTATCAACACTTCAGATCATTGGATCACAACAAGAACCGGTATAAAAGAGCGCCGTTACGCTCATACAGATACTTCTACCATGGCAACCGTTGCAGCTCAACATGCTTTAGCTTGTGCAGGCCTAGATGCACGGGATATTGACTTTATCTTAGTCGCCACTACAAGTCCCGATAGCTTAATTCCAAATATTGCATCCAAAGTACAGCAAAATATTGGAGCTCAATGCGGTGCAATGGATCTCAACGCAGCCTGCACTGGTTTTTTATATGCATTGGGTATCGCTAATGCATTTATTCGTTCTCAGCAATATAAGCATATTTTAGTCATTGGTGCAGAACGGCTTTCATTTTATCTAGACTGGACAAGGCGTGATACAGCTGTTTTGTTTGGAGATGGTGCTGGAGCCGTTGTTGTAAGCCCTACAGATTCTGAAGCAGGTATTTTACATTACAGCCTGCTCAATGATGCAAGCCAAAGACATATCATCTCTTCTGAATTTGGTACTCAAATCGATCGATTCAATGCTCACTTTCTTGACTTTCATATTCATTTTGAAGGGCCTGAAATTTTTAAACGCGCCATACAAGGCATGAGCCAGGCATGCCATGACGCACTGCAAGCAACCTGCATGACCACTGAAGATATACACTGGATTTTGCCGCATCAAGCAAATTTAAGAATTATTAACACGCTAATTTGCAAATTAAAAATACCTTTAAAGAAGGCGATTACTAATATCCATAAATATGGAAATACTTCTGCTGCAACCGTACCTATAGCTTTGTGTGAAGCCATTGAACAAGAAAAAATTAGGCCACATCAAACTATTTTATCTACAGCTTTTGGAGCAGGCCTTTCTTGCGCAGCAATGCTCATCAGATGGGGAGAGAGAGTTAAGCCGATTGAGCAAAGTACTGCACAGATTGAACCTTGTTCGTACGATTTACTCAATCGCATTAAAAATCAGCACCAGCTTTTTTCTGCGCATCACTCTAAGGTGAACTGAACAGGTAACGAAGATGGTCTTTAAGGCCGTCTAATCTGGCACAGACTGAGTTAAAGCTTGTGCTTCATGTTCAAGTAAAACAGGTATACCTTCACGAATAGGATAAAAGATTCGATCAAATCGGCATACTAGATGTGACTCATCTTTTTTAAACTCTAGTTTGCCCCGACAAATCGGGCACACAATAATTTCTAATAATTTCGTATCAAAGGCCATTGATTTTATTCCTTAGTAAAGTTATAAACTGCTTCTCAAATACATGAGGTAAGCAAGGCGTAACGCGTAAATAGTACAGATTTTTTTGTAATGATGCAGGAAAGTCTTTACATTTCACTGCATCTTTTTCTGTCATCACTACAGGTAAGCCTTGGGCGCAAACACGCTTTAAGTCTAAAGCTGTAAAAGCCTTATGATCAGCAAAGGCAAAAAATGTTGCGATATTAAATCCACTTTGTTCCAATGTTCGTTGAAAACGCTGAGGATAACCAATACCAGCCATGCCTACAACCTTAGAGCGCAAAGGCCAATCTATAGGTTTCTGATCCACTAAAGAATAAAGACCTTCAACCTCTAAATCCATGCGATGCATACTTTTATTTTGCTCCGCAAAGCCACCTTGAGTCAAAACAAAATCAACTGACTTTAATCTTGATGCAGGCTCTCTTAAAGGGCCTGCTGGCATTAAAAGTTGATTGCCCAAATAGCGCATCCCATCCACCACAGCAATTTCTATATCTCGTTGCAGTGCATAATGTTGTAGCCCATCATCAGCAATAATTACGTCAACATCTGCATGCGCTTCTAGCTGTTGCACAGCTAGAGCACGCTTTCGTGCCACCACAACGGGTACACCTGTTTGAAGTTGAATCAGCTTGGGTTCATCTCCAACATGACGTGCATCTTGTTGATCGGTAACCCATGCAAATTCAGTTTTATACTTACCGCCATAACCTCTACTGACGACACCAGGCTTAAAACCTTCTCGTTGTAAAATATCGATCAAAGCCAGCACAGTAGGCGTCTTACCTGCTCCACCTACTGTAATATTTCCCACGACCACAACCGGTAGCTTCGATACATATCGAGTACGAAAACCTGTACGAAACAAGTAAGTCCTACAGGTTACCACACCATGAAATAACCAACTCAAAGGTAATAACCATAGACTCCGCCAGCGAGCACCATACCAGAGCTCATTCAACCACGCACTCATACTTCACCAAATTGCATGTTATATAAGTGTGCATACACACCTGAGTGCTCAAGCAATGCGGTATGTGTGCCTTTCTCAACAACTCGTCCATCATCAATCACAGCAATTTCATCGGCACTTTCTACCGTACTCAATCGATGCGCAATAACAATACAAGTACGACCATGGCTTAAGTTCTCTAAAGCTTTCTGAATTGCACGCTCGGATTCTGTATCTAAAGCAGACGTTGCTTCATCTAAAATCAAAATAGGTGCGTTCCTCAAGATAGCTCGAGCAATAGCAATACGCTGCTTTTGCCCTCCTGACAAGCGCACGCCATTTTCACCAATTTGAGTATCAAGGCCTTGAGGTAGTTCATCAATGAAGTCAAGAGCATAGGCTAAACGTGCAGCTTCAATCACTTGCTCTCTTTGAATATCTAAACCGCATGCATAAGCAATATTGTTGTATATGGTGTCATCAAATAAAGTGACTTGCTGAGATACAACTGCCATTTGCGAACGAAAATCTTGCAAAGCATAGTCATTGATGTCTTGACCATCTAGTAGAATTTTTCCTGTTTCCAGATCATCATAAAATCGAGCAAGTAAACTTGTAAGCGTCGATTTACCTGATCCTGAACGCCCAACTAAGGCTAAAGTTTTACCTGGTTCAACACTCAAGTTCACTTGTTCTAAAACAGCACGATTTTCTTTTTCATATCGAAACGTGACATTCTTAAAGTCAATGCGCCCTTGAGCACGATCAATCTTCATTGTGCCTAGGTCTCGCTCCAAAGGCTCATCTAAGATATTGAATACACTTTGAGCTGCAACAATACCCTGTTGAAAAGTATTGTTCACACCCATAATACCTTTTAAGGGTTGAAACAAAGAGAGCATAGCTGTAAAAAACGAAGCAAAAGCACCTGCTGTGAGCTCTTGTCTGATGCCATCTAAACTTGCTAAATACAGAACTAAAGCCAAAGAGAAAGAGCCAATAATCATAATTAAAGGCTGAGATATAGCACTCGCACGGGCGAGTTTCAGTTTGCGAGAAAAGTTACGCTCGTTGACATCATAAAATCTTTTCGCTTCAACTTCTTGCGCACAAAACATCAATACATTACGATGACCTTTGATCACTTGATCGGTTACAGCGGAGACACCACCCATAGCTTGTTGTAATTGAGCTGATATACGTCTAAAACGCTTCGATACATAGGCAATCAAAATAGCAATTAAAGGCACACTGATGAAAATACAGAGACTTAATTTCCACGAATACCAAAACATAACTGAGGTATAAGCAAGTAATGTGACCGTATTACGGATCATCGAAGTTAAAACACTCGCTGAAGCACCTGATACTTGTTCAACATCAAAAGTAAGCTTAGCGATTAAACGCCCTGCACTATGGTTATCTATAGTACGCACAGGCATTCTCAGATAGCGCTCAAAGATTTCCTGGCGCAAGTTCATCACTAATTTGCCTGTAATATAAGCCAAACCATAGGTAGAGACAAAATTGGCTAAACCTCTAATCACGAAAAGCATCACTACTACAATAGGCGCCCAAGCTAGCACATCAACCGAAGGCTCTCCTCCAATCGTATGCTGGGGTGCAAAACCTTCGTCAATAAAAGGCTTCAACAACCACACAAAAACAGCATCAACAGAGCCATACACAATTAAAGCTATTACAGATGCTATAAAAATAAATTTCATCGGCAGCATATACTGAAATAGTCTTTTAAATACTGGCCATACTTTTTGATTTTTTGTCATGAAAAAGACCTCTTTTAAAAAAACCTATTCTACTCTTTTATCTCCTTATTTCCAAGTTTATGCACTTGATTAAACCAATAATTGCCTTGATCATGCCGATAAGATGATACCTTAACTTCAGAAGGCATAAATCGAAAACTCACTTGTCCTAAATAAGCTGTATTCAATATTTTGATCTCTTGTTTTTGATAACGAGACAGGATATCTGGATGGGGAAAACCATAGATGTTATCAAGCCCTGATGAAATCAAAGCCATATCGGGTTTGAGTTGTTCAAGAAAAGTCCTGCTCGATGAAGTACGACTACCATGATGAGGCACCTGTAAAATATCAACAGATAATTTTTGCATTTTTTCTAATAATTTTTTTTCTGCTTTTTGATTTAAATCTCCAGTTAAAAGCAGATGTTGATGATGATCTTTAATAGATACAACACAAGAGTAGAAGTTACTTGAACGAGGCACATCAGGCCAAATAATTTCTAAATCTAATCCCATCCACTGCCACTTTTGTGGTAAACATAAACGATCTGCTTTTTTAACACTTTTCGCTGCTGCGGTTTGACGTTTTAAGTCGGGATTGGCGATGAGCTGCGCTTGTGGATATGCATCTTTAAGATACCTTACACCGCCAGCATGATCGTTATCAACATGACTGACAATAAGTGTATCCACCTCTTGGATGCCGCGAGATTTTAAAAAAGGATCAATAACGCGTTCAGCATAACTAAAACCAGATGGATAAGCCGCGCCGGTATCATAAATCAAAGCATGTTGGTTACGCTCAATCACAAAAGCTAAACCTTGACCTACATCCAGCATATGTAGCCACCAACTTTGCTTGTTTATATGCCAAGTTTGCACAACAAAGCCAAGTAAGGCCAGTAACATAACTTGACTCAATTTATAGTGACGGTATAGAAGTAAACCAACAAACACAATACAGCCGATAAAAAAACTCAAGTGTCTGGGCATCACTTCAATCCAATGCCCTTGCCAAGTTGCAACCTCTTCCAAAAAATTGACCATCCAAAGTAATAAAAAGTCTAATATATCAAAACATAAAGCCACATAAGGTAGCTGCAAGAGATACATAACAAGAGCAAAAAAAGCCAAAGGAATAATCAAAAAACTAAACAAAGGCACATACAACATATTGAGCCAGAGACTATGTACAGTGACTCCACCAAAAAGCACAGCTTGAATAAAGCCCATACCTAAAGATAACCAAAACTGTAGTCCAATACATTGCAGCACCCATTGATATCGACTTTTTTGAGGTGGCTTCACAAAAAGAAGAATCAAACATAAAGCAGAAAAAGAAAGCCAAAAGCCTGCCGACAAGCTGGCTAGGGGATCAAAGAAAAGCACGACGCATAAGGCAAAGTTAAGTCTTTGCCCTATCGTCGAACTACAGCGCAGAAACTGATAGAGTACAACACAACAGAGCATAACCAAAGCCCGCTGTGTAGAAACACAATAACCTGAAATCCATGCAAATCCAACACAAGCACACAAACCCAATATGTGAGATATATAATAATGCGATAACCCTTCAGATCGATGCATATAACCCAGCACAAACAATAAGCTGCGGCTCACAAACAACATGATCATAGCCAAATGCAAACCAGAAATAGCAAACAGGTGCCCAACACCTGTATACCTCAGTGTTTTCCAGTGTTTTTCTGCAAAAGCATAACGCTGCCCTGTCATAAGAGCGAGCATAAAAGGAGCGGACTTGTAGTCGACTAAGGTCCGGTACAACTGATGTATTAAAGGCCAACGTCCTTGTATTTCAGACTCCATGAGCTGACCTTCAATGACTTTACCTTGAGCAACAATATGCGTTGCAGCAAACCTTTTTTGACCCGATGATGTACCTTCATTCAAAGACGAGGTTAGACGCTTTGGGCGATAGATAAATGACCTATACTGACCCAAGACAAGAGCTTCAGAGGTAGACCAAGACAAACGCAAGATATGCGTACGAAAAGGGTTTTTCCAAGAACGATCTAGCTTAAGATCAACTCTAAACTTTTCTTCATCCCATTGTTTTAACTGTATAATATGGCCTTGAGCTTGAGCGCGGTTGTTGGCAATCCAATCTGGCTGCCAGTTAAACCAAACACTTGCATGTACATTGAACCATATCACACCTAAAATAAAGCTTATCGCAGAGTATCGACGTAAATAAAATAAAGGTATGACAGAAATGAGTAAGACTGATATGATGTTATTTGCTATGAGCTCAGGCCATAACATACCTGAAAGGCAAGCCATAGAAAACAAAAATATATATCTGTCCATAAATTATTTCATCAATGAAGTTAGTTAATATATGCCAAAGAAACTATTAGAAAAAATCACCCCTGACCGCTCTAAGTTAAAAGAAAACAAAAATTTAAAAATTTTTGAAAAATGGTTCGGCAACCCTGCACTGTGGACATTAAATAGACGCTCAACAGCTAAGGCTTTTTTGGTCGGTTTATTTTGTGCATGGATGCCTATTCCTTTTCAGATGGTCGTTGCAACAGGGTTAGCCATATTAATCAATGCTAATGTTCCTGTATCTGTTGTCTTAGTCTGGATCACGAACCCTTTAACCATGCCATTGATGTTTTACGGTGCATACGTATTAGGTACACTGTTGTTAGGACAACCTATTACATTGACCGAATTCCATTTAACTTGGGATTGGATCTCTCAATCTATGGAAGCTATCGGGTATCCATTTCTTCTGGGTTGTTTAACGCTCGGGATAAGCTCAGGAGTAGGCGGATATTTTATTATCAGAATCAGCTGGCGCATTGCTTTAATCCGAAAATGGAACCAGCGTAACAAAAATATCTAATGTTATGTTAAGTGAGATAGTGCTTGTGCTGGCGCTATCTGACTTGCTTTATAAGCAGGATAAACCGTCGCAACAATACACATTAAACTTGCCATGCAAGCTACAAAAATCACTTCTCCGTAATGCAACTCCGAGGGTAAAAAGTCAACAAAGTAAATGTCAGGAGACAATAACTGAATACCCAAGAAACCTTCCAATCCATGTACTATAGGTGTTAGATTAACAGCAACTAGGCATCCAAAAAAAGTACCTAAAACAACACCTAAAAAGCCATTAACCGTACCTTGTATCATGAAGGTTTGCAAAATTGCACTTCGAGATAAACCCATGGTCGCCAAAATAGCAATTTCAGAGCGCTTCTGACGCACGGACATCACCAAAGTAGAGACAATATTAAAACAGGCAACAGCAATAACAAGAAACAAAACAACATACATAATAAAGCGTACGAGCTGAATATCTTGATAATGATCTTCATGCGTCCAATCAGACATATAGACATACTGCTCTACTTGATTGCCTAATTTTCGAATCAAATAAGGCGCTTGAAAAATATCATCTACTCGGATTTTGATCTGTGTTACTGCATCATCAAAGCCTAGAAGTTGACTCGCTTGTACCCGAGAAATATAAGCACGCGTATAATCAATCTGGCCATGAAAATTAAAAATTCCTGTGATAACAAACCTTTGCATACGTGGCGGTGCTGAAAGACTATGCTGAACTTGAGGGAGATAAAGCATCATAGAATCTCCCACTTTCACAGATAACTCCTTTGCCAAGCCAGCTCCTAAAACTAAGCCTTCTTTTCCGGCTTGTAAGCTTTGCCAGGCTTCATCCGACATAGCATTATGAATCGCACTGATCTGATTTTCATATTGTGTGTCTAGACCAATGAGTTCTATACCTTTGAATTTCAAACCATCTCGTGTGAGAACTTGTAACGTTACTTCAGGTGTCGCACTAGCAATGCCATCTAAGTCCTGAGCTTGCTCGATGATCTGACGCCAATCTCTGATAACATCTTCATAAGCACGTAATTGTGCATGGGCTGTAATGTTTAAAAAGCGTGTTTTAAACTCACGTTCAAAACCATTCATCACACTCAGCACCACAATTAACACAGCCACACCGAGTAAAATACCTGTCATCGATGCGATAGATATAAATCGTATCGCCCGATTCGTCTGTCTATCACGAAAAAAACGCCAGCCAATTAAGGCCGATAAAGTATTGAACATCCGTGTTAAGCTCCTTTCAACTGACCATCGTACATCATTAACTTACGATCCAATTGGTGAGCTAGATTTTGATCATGCGTGACCACCACGAAGCTTGTTCCCGTCTCTTGGGTGAGCTGACACATCAGCTCATAGACAGCGCGACCGCTTTGGGCATCTAGATTCCCTGTCGGTTCATCAGCAAGAACCAGACGCGGTTGATTGATCAGCGCACGTGCAATAGCAACACGTTGACGTTCCCCGCCTGAGAGTTCACTTGGCCTGTGCTTCATTCTATGCCCTAGCCCCACTTTCTTCAGTAAGGCTTGCGCATCTTTAAGTGCTTCGGCTCTCGCACGCCCTGCAATCCAAGCAGGCATGGCTACATTCTCTTGCGCATCAAATTCAGATAACAAATGGTGAAACTGATAAATAAAGCCCATATGTTGATTTCTTAAATAAGCTTTTTGTTTACCTGAAAACTGTGCAACATTTTCATTTTGGAAAAAAATACGCCCTGAAGTAGGATAATCAAGAGTACCCATTATATGTAATAAAGTACTTTTTCCAGAGCCTGACTCACCTACAATGGCAAGGCTCTCGCCCTGCATCACAGAAAAAGAAACTTCTTTGAGCACCTGAATCACATCTTGCCCATCTTCATAGGTCTTACATAGCGCTTCTATGCGCAATAACTCACTCATATCGTAAAGCCTCGGCTGGGTAAATCGCTGCAGCACGTGCTGCGGGATATAATGTTGTTAAAAACGTAATCAATAAAGTTGCGCCTGAAATCCATGCCAACTGCACAACATCAAAAATAATAGGAATTTTAAATCCTGGAGGAAGAATAAATAAACCTAAAGTCTGTAAAATAGATTCAAAGTTCAAGGTCAGTAGAACGCCTACCACAAGACCTAAACTTAAACCTATCACACCACTGAGCATGCCTTGTATCATGAAAATAGACATAATGTCGCGTTGATGCATCCCTTGCGTTTTCAAAATAGCTATGTCTGTCATCTTATCGTGCACCATCATTACCAATGCTGAAACAATATTAAAGATAGCTACTAAAATAATCAGACTAAACATCAAAGACATCATACGCTTTTCCATCTTAACAGCACTAAGCTGATGACCAAAAGCACGCTTCCAACTGCGAATTTCAAATTGCTGCGGAAACTCCTGTTGTAGCTTTTGCAGTGGCTCATCCAGAGATAAAGGATCTTCTAAATACAGACGGATCTGAGCAATGTGTTCCAGCGGCTGCCTCGCTAGCTTCATCGCATCTTGATAATGCGTCAGCGCAAAGCTATTATCTCCCATAGCACCTGACGCAAATAAACCCACAATTTGAAACTTTCTTTGACTTGGCATAAAACCAAGCGGTGAATAGAGCGCACCTTCACTGCTAATAACGCGAATATAATCTCCCACAGTTACCCGTAGTTCTTGAGCAAGATGCCGACCTAAAATCAAAGAATAAGGTTGTGCCTCCAGTAGAGACGCATTGCCTACTTCTAAGTGATCTTCTAAGAAAGAATCTTTTTGTCTTTCAGGATCAATACCTTGCAACATCACACCCTGAATACCATAAGGTGATTGCAACAACACTTGATGCTCATATAAAGGTACTACTTTATGAATACCTTCTACTTGTTGTAAGTCTGATTGGATCTGTGGCCAATCATCCCAAGAGAGCTTGCTTTTCGGGATCAAAACAGCGTGTGATACTGTACCGAGTAACCGTTGTTGCTGATCATCTTCCAATCCATTCATAATCGAGCTGATTAGAATTAAGGCTGCAACGCCTAGGAAAATACCTGTCACTGAAAAGAAAATAATGAAAGATGCAAAGCCTTCACTCTTTTTGCTCCACCAATACCGAAAACCTAAGTAAAAAGAAATAGGGACTTTCATGATAAAATAAATATCCTTAATACATTGCTTAATTTTTAAGTTGCGAGATAATAAGTTTATCTACCGTTTAAAAGCGAAGGCAAACATTATGGCTCAACAAGACGATTGTTTCTTCAATATACCTTGCTCTTATCAAATTTATGCTGAACCACTACATGCACCAGCATCCGAAGAACTCTTAATGTCCCAGATGCCAGAAGCCTTTAAGCTTCTGAGAAATATCGCTGAGCAAGAACAAAATGTATTTTTACATATCAGTCAGCTTCCCAAAGGTGATATCATATCAGAATATCTGATGTTACAGGCAAAGAAAGTCGATTTAGTGCTCCACCAGCAACTTGCACAAATTGATTATAGAGGTATGAAGTGCCAAGGCACACATTTTGGCGGTAGTCACCTTTCCTTTTCTATGCCCGAACAGTTTCGTGTCAATGATGCACAAGAGCTTGCTCTACATTTGTTGATTCAGAACCATAATATAGCAGTCTATTGCTTTGCAAAAGTACTCAGCTTTTCGACAGAAAACAAGCAACACTCTATTCGCGCTGAGATCGTCCAAATAGGAGAAGCGGAGCAAGAACAACTCATTCGTGCAAGTTTGCAACAGCAACAGCATATTCTTAAATCAAGAAAAAAACACTAGGATTAAAGCTTCTACCATGATACACCGTTTTTCTCCCTTTCATATTCAAACCGACTCACCTCATACCTTGCGCCTGCTTCATACGGTGCAAGGTGCGGCACAAAGTGTCACCATTGCACAACTTGCTCGCACACATCAAGGCAAAACCTGCATCGTTACCCAAGACAGTATACAAGCTGCGCGCTTAGAAACTGAACTGCGCTATTTGTGTCAAGATGATCCATTTTCTGTCTACGTCTTCCCTGATCGCGAAACACTCCCTTATGATCATTTTTCGCCGCATCAAGACATCGTTTCACAGCGTTTAGCTACATTGAAGCATATGCAAAGCCAAGAAAAGCAGATCGTTATTGTTCCAATGAATAACGCCTTAGTGCGCCTTACACCCAAGACATTTTTGCATCATCATGTGTTTTCTATCGAAGTGGGACAGCACTATGATATGGAGCAAGCAAGGCAACAATTTATACAACAAGGTTATCACTTGGTTGATCATGTTTATGAGCATGGTGAATTTGCTATACGTGGTGCAATCATTGATTTGTACCCTATGGGCGCGAAAATACCTTTTCGTATCGAACTGTTTGATGATGAAATTGATACTATACGTACCTTTGATCCCGAGACACAACGCTCAATAGATCAAGTGGAGCATATCAGTTTATTACCAGCCAAAGAGTTTCCAACCGACGCACAAGCTATCGATACATTTAGAAAAAACTTTCGCCAAGCCTTTACTGCCACCAGCAAAGCACCCGAATCTATCTATCAGCAAGTCACTCAAGGCATCATGCCGGCAGGTATAGAAGCTTATTTACCCTTATTTTTTGATCATACCGAAACACTTTTTGATTATCTTCACCCCCACACGCAGTTGATCACACTCGGTGATTTAGAAGAAGTCGGCCAACAGCACTTAAAAGAAGTTAAAAATCGCTTTGAAACTTATAACTTAGATAAAATACGACCTTTACTCCCCCCTGATGCCTTATACCTATCGGTCGATGAGTTTTTTGCAGGCTTAAAAGAATTTAATCGTATACACATCACCGCCGAAGCAAAAAAACAAGGCGAAGCTGCAGAGATTAAAGCTTTACCTGATTTACGTATCAATCATCAACTCAAGCAACCTTTAGAAAAACTACAAGAGTTTATACAAAAGAGCACCGAAACTATCTTGTTTTGTGTTGCATCGAAAGGTCGTGCTGAAGTATTAAAGCAATTATTGCAAAGTATTGCGATACAACCTCAAAGTATTGAACATCTGCATCAATTTAATAAGCTCAATACAGCAGGCTTATGTGTTGCACCTCTCATACAAGGCTGTACTTTTCCCGAAAGCCATTTAAGTCTTATCTGTGAAACCGAGCTTTTTGGGTTACAAGTTTCCCAGCAACGCCGTAAAGAAGGTAAGTCCATATCAGCGGATTTGATGATCCGCAACCTTGCTGAGCTGAAAAGTGGTCAAGCAGTTGTTCATCTCGAACATGGTGTAGGACGTTATCAAGGCTTAGAGCATTTAAGTCATGGCGGTTTAGAAGCCGAGTTTCTAAAAATTACTTATGCTCAGGATGATGTACTCTACGTACCTATTAGCGCTTTACATTTGGTACATCGCTATAGTGGGCGACAAGATGATGAAATCGCATTAAATCGCTTAGGCGGTAAACAATGGGATAAAGAAAAGAAAAAAGCAGCTGAAAAAATTACCGATGTAGCAGCGGATTTATTAGATATTTATGCTCAGCGCGCTGCAACCAAAGGGCAAAAGATGTCGATTGATTTCGACGATTACCAAGCTTTCGCTGCGCAATTCCCTTTTGAGGAAACAGCTGATCAAATACAAACCATCGAAGCTGTACTCGATGATATGCAAAAAAAACAGCCGATGGACAGACTCATCTGTGGTGATGTAGGATTTGGTAAAACCGAAGTCGCCATGCGTGCCACTTTTATTGCCGTTCAAGCAGGGAAGCAAGTAGCAATTTTAGTCCCCACGACTTTGCTCGCACAACAGCATTATCAAAATTTTGTAGACCGCTTTGCTGATTGGCCTGTATGTATTGATGTTCTTTCACGCTTCAAAACAGCTAAAGAGCAAAAACAAGCCATTGAACGCTTACATCAAGGTAAGATTGATATCATTATCGGTACACACAAATTACTGCAACCTGATTTGCGCTTTGATGATTTAGGCTTATTGATTGTCGATGAGGAGCATCGCTTTGGTGTGCGTCATAAAGAACAAATCAAACGCTTACGTGCTCAAGTCAATATTTTAACTATGACAGCAACCCCCATTCCTCGTACTCTCAATATGGCTATGTCTGGTATCCGTGACTTATCTATTATTGCAACGCCGCCTGCAAAACGTCTCTCTGTAAAAACTTTTGTACGTCAAAAAGATCAGCATGTCATCAAAGAAGCACTTTTGCGTGAAGTCCTGCGGGGCGGTCAGGCTTACTATCTACACAATAATATCGACACAATTGAAAAATGTGCTTATGATTTGCAAGAACTTTTACCTGAAGCACGTGTTGTTGTTGCACACGGACAAATGCGAGAACGTGAACTAGAGCACATCATGTCCGACTTTTGTCAGCAACGCTATAACATCTTAGTCTGCTCAACCATTATTGAAACAGGTATAGATGTCCCCACGGCCAACACCATTGTGATTGAGCGTGCTGATAAATTTGGTTTAGCCCAATTACATCAATTACGTGGCCGAGTTGGTCGTTCGCATCATCAAGCCTATGCCTACTTGCTCACGCCTCATGTAAAAAATTTGACCAAAGATGCGACCAAGCGACTCGAAGCTATCAGTACTTTTGATGATTTAGGCGTCGGCTTTTTACTGGCAACCCAAGACCTAGAGATTCGCGGTGCCGGTGATTTCTTAGGAGATGAGCAAAGCGGCCATATGGCTAAAATTGGCTTCTCTTTGTATATGGATATGCTCGAAGAAGCGGTTGAATCACTCAAAGAAGGTAAAGCGCCTACACTGGATCAACTACTCAAAGAGCAATGCGAAATAGACTTAAGGATTCCCGCTCTCCTTCCTGAACAATATATTAGAGATCCACAAACACGTTTGTCTTTGTATAAGCGTATTGCAAGTTGCCAAGACACGCAGGAGCTCGACCAGTTGCAAATAGAAATGATCGACCGGTTTGGCCTATTACCTGATGCAGCAAAAAACTTATTTTATCTCACCCAATGTAAGCAAAAAGCACAAGCTTTAGGTGTTAAAAAAATAGAACTGCATGCGCAAGGAGGTAGTCTAGAATTGAATGAGCACCATCAGATTGATCTAGAGTTTATAATGAACTTATTGCAAAATGAGCCTCAACATTACCGTATGGATGGTCCAACACGCATAAAATTACATATGCCTTTGCCAGAACCCACTTTGCGAATTGAACGTCTTACAACACTTATACATCAGTTACAAGAACACAGCGTAGGATCAAAGTCATGAACAAAAGAATCTTCACTCTCATCGCACTTAGCCTATTTTGCAGTGAGATAGCGTACGCAGAGAAACCTAGATGGTTTGAAATCGAAATGTTCTTGTTTAAGAGAGATACCTCAATAGATGAGAACTGGCCCGATCCAAAAATAGAAAGCTCAGGCAAACCCAGATTTGATTTTTTAACGGCACCTACTGAGCTAGAGCGTCAAGGTTATATGCTGTATGCCAAAAATAAACCTCGTACTTTCTACCTTGAAGATTCTCCTTTTTTACTTAATAAAAAAGCATTCACTTTTACCAAGCGCATACAAGTTCTCAAAAAGCATAATGATATTGAGCCTTTATTGCATATGGTCTGGAAACAAGGCATACGAGACCAGAATACCAGTCAACCTATTCAAATTACTTTGGGAGAAAACTTTAGCGATCGTTATCGGCCAAATGGCTACACCATCTCCGACACAGAGAATTTAACAACACAAGCTCAAAAAATAGTTCGGGAAATCAGCGGTTATCTCGATATCTATATCAATCAATATATTTATCTGGATCTCAATCTTGTCTTACGACGTGAAGAAAGTAAAAGCGTAAAAGAGTTTGATACACTCTCAGAGCTCACACCTCAAGGAGGTTCAAGCAGCTACTCATTCTTACAATACATTCCTTTCCAACAGAAAAAGCGTATTCGTAGTGGTGAACTGCATTACTTTGACCATCCCTATTTAGGCATGATCATCGAAGTAAGACGGATTAAAAAACAACCTAAAAATTAAACGGCACGCACCTAAGCTGTATATGTAGAAGCGTTGACAAAATCTTGCTGTAATTTAACACATAAATCTTGTGCTTTTTTATGGCGAGTGGCGTCAGTTATTTCAGAGAATAAATGAGAGGAACAAAGCTGATGTGATAGCGGCTGATCTGATATCTCAGGCCATGTGTAGTGTTGTAAAACTTGCTCTACGCTTTGAGGATCATTACACAAGAGCACTAAATCACAACCCGCATGCAATGCATGGTCAATTCTATCGGCAGGATCTCCAACAGATTGAGCAGCAGCCATACTTAAGTCATCTGAAAAGACAATACCGTTAAATTGCAGTTTTCGTTTCAGAATATCTTGTAACCATATCGAAGAAAAGCCTGTTGGTTGCGGATCAACAGCTGAAAAAACAACATGAGCTGGCATGATAGCATCGAGTTTATTTTCTTGAATCAAATCATGAAAGGGCATCATATCAATACGTTCAATCTCTTCATAAGCTCTGGAATCAATCGCAGTATCAAAATGTGTATCAGCTTGAACACTACCGTGGCCTGGGAAGTGTTTACCGCAACACTTCATGCCAGCTTGAGCAAGGCCTTCAATCAAAGCACGAGCAACAGGTGTGATATTTTGCACCTTTTCACTGAATGCACGCTGACCTATCACATCACTCACGCCATCTCGATCGAGCACTGGCGCAAAAGTCATATCAATCCCGACCTCAAGTAACTCACTTGCCATTAACCAACCTATTTCATGCGCCCACTTGGCAGCTTGTGTAATATCCCCTTGAGCTGAATCAAGAATCTGGCACATAGGTGGAATATAAGTAAAGTCTTGGTGAAAACGTTGGACGCGCCCTCCTTCATGATCAACCGTAATCAATAAATTATGTCTAACATTTCTTACTGCTCGAACAAGGTTGATAAGTTGTTGCTTATCTTCAAAATTACGAGAAAATAAAATAATTCCGGCAACCGCTTTATGTTGTAACATCTGTGCTTCTTTGGGGGTCATCTTTGCCCCCTGTAAATCCATTAATAGAAAACTCATAGCAAACCTTAGAAAGTAAAGTATTGAATCATACTCGATACACTATAATAGATACATGAGAATAACCTGTAGTGCAAATTAATATGCTCAGTGTCTTTGATTTATTTTCAATTGGCGTTGGTCCATCTAGCTCTCATACAGTTGGACCTATGAAAGCGGCTCACTCCTTTATTGTATACTTACACACGCATAATCATTTAAAAGATGTAACACAGGTACAAGTTGAACTCTTTGGTTCATTAGCTCAAACAGGTAAAGGACATGGTACAGATAAAGCCATTTATCTAGGACTCGCAGGAGAATTACCTGAAACTGTAGAGCCAGAACAGATCAGTACGATTATTCAATCTATTAAAGATCAACAAGGCTTTACCGCTCATGGTCACTTCATAGCCTTCACACGTCAATCAGGCTTCACGTTTCATTATCAAAAAAGGCTGGCTTTTCATGTCAACGGCATGTGTTTTTCTGCTTTAAAAAAAGATAACACATGGATCAAGAAAGAGTATTACTCTATCGGTGGCGGTTTTATTGTTGATGATACTCAAGTGAAGCAAAACCAAAAAAGCTCCGCAGCAAATAAAGCAGAAAAAATAAAAATTCCTTATCCCTATGAAAGCGCCAAAGCCCTAATGAAAATATGTCAACAAGAAAAAATCTCTATTTATGAGGTTGTCTTGCATAACGAGCTTTGTTTACGCTCTAAAGATGAGATAGCGCAACAGCTTTGGCATATTTGGCAGACCATGAAAGCTTGTATTGAGCGCGGTTGCCATCAAAAAGGGACATTACCGGGCGGACTTAAAGTAAAAAGGCGTGCACCTGAGCTATATCGGAGTATTCAAGCTTCACCAGAATCTAAACAAGGTTTAAATGCTTTGGATTGGGTAAACATGTTTGCTATCGCCGTCAATGAAGAGAATGCAGCTGGAGGTAGAGTTGTCACCGCACCTACTAACGGTGCTGCCGGTATCATTCCTGCTGTCATGGCTTATATAGATGAGTTTATTAAGCCTCTTGAGCAGACATCGTGTTTGCGTTATTTACTCACTTGTGCAGCAATCGGCTTTCTTTATAAAAGAAATGCATCCATATCAGGCGCAGAAGTCGGCTGCCAAGGCGAAGTAGGCGTTGCGTGCTCTATGGCAGCAGCAGGGCTGACAGAAATACTCGGTGGCACCACAGAGCAAATAGAAAATGCAGCGGAAATAGGCATGGAGCATAATTTAGGCTTAACCTGCGATCCTGTTGGTGGTTTGGTACAAATACCTTGTATTGAACGTAATGCTATTGCGTCGGTGAAAGCCATCAATGCTGCTCAATTGGCTCTAAACGGCGATGGTCAGCACAAAGTATCCTTAGACAGAGTGATTCGCACTATGTGGGAAACAGGTCAAGATATGCAAACAAAATATAAAGAAACTGCACAAGGCGGGCTGGCTGTGAATATTATTGAGTGTTAGAGAGCACAATAAGCACTGGTTGCGCTAGATGTAGCTTCCAACTAGAAAACCCATGTTATATCAACTACAATTAAATTGAGGTGTGCTCAAAATTGCCTAGCAATCTTTGTAGCTCATAAAAAGTATAACAAAATTAAGGCCATCAAATGTATTTAACCTTAGTTTTTATTATTGTATGCATATTGATTCTCATTTTAGTGATAGTCAATGTGATTCAGCAGTATAAAAAGCGAAAACAAGCCCAAATAAAAATGGAGGTCGGTCGCCAAAAGCGCATTATTGAAGAGGTGGAGTTTGTTCTTGCTAATGTATCAGGGTTACCTGTCAGCAATAACATCATTATGATCTTATATGGCCGTATAGAAGAGGCGCTTATTGCAGCCAAAAAAGTGATAGGCAACGCTCAGTTTGATCAAAAGCTCAATAATACTCGTAATCAAATGCAACAACTTAAAGCCAATCCACCTAAATCAATCAGTATTGAAAGCTTTCAAATCCCATCTGAAGAGAAAAACATCATCGCTATCGTTCAGGTTCTCAAAAGCATTAAAGCTATTTTATCATCTGAATCCCAAAAAGGACGCATACCTCATCAAGTTTTTAGTAGCGAGAATCAAAAAATCTCACACTTTCAGCTGCGCTTAAATATTGAGAATTCAGTATCCAGAGCCAGCGGCATGGTCGAGCAAGATAGGCTCACTACAGCCAAACAAATGCTGACTAAAATGCAACTTACCTTGGAATCTTTAGAAAAGAAAATGCCAGATGATAAATACATACAACATAAGCTCTCTGAAACAAAAGATCTCCTCGCTCAAATAGAGGATAAAGAGAAAGCGCCTAAACCTGTAACTCAAAAAGCAGGAGAGCCTAAAGAAGAAGTCGCCAAACCAACAGAAGGTAAGGAAGACGATGCCATTTTTGGTGACCGCAAAAAGTGGTAGCCTCTTACCTTCTCAATCAGTAATTCATTGTATATCGTAAAATTATTTAGCCTTACTTTCCTTAGCTTTTTTTGACTTCTTAATTCTCGAAGTAACGCGCCATTTTCCATCAATATACATCGCTTGCCATCCTGTCGCTTTACGATCAATCTCACTGGCTACGTATTGCTCTTTTGTTTTTCGGCTGAACTTCACAACTGTTTTATTACCTTCGTCGTCTTCAGCGGGGGCTTCCGTAAGAAACTGATATTTTTGCCAAACTCGATCTTTAAAACGTATTAATTCTTCAACCAAAGGAGCACGTGTTTCTCTCGACTTAGGAAAAGTATGTGCAGCAAGAAAAATACCTGAAGCACCGTCACGTAATACAAAATGAGCATCTGATTGGCTACAAGGCAGTTCTGGCAAGAAAATAGGATCTTCTTTAGGCGGTGCCGCTTCACCATTTTTAAGTAATTTTCTCGTGTTTTTACAGGCTTCTGCAGTGCAGGCAAAGTATTTACCAAACCGCCCTGTTTTCAACTGCATCTCACTCCCACATTTATCACAATCAATGACAGGACCATCATAACCTTTGATCTTAAATTGTCCTTGTTCAATTTCATAACCATGACATTTAGGGTTATTACCACAAACATGCAATTTTCGCATTTCATCAATCAAATAACTGTCCATCACCGTGTCACAAATGTGGCATCTTTTACGCGATCGCAGCAACTCATTTTCAGCATCCTCTGAAAAAATATCAACAGCTTCATCGCCATCGGTTAAGTTCATGGTGGTTTTACAGCGCTCTTTAGGAGGGAGCTGATAACCTGAACAGCCTAAAAATACGCCCGTTGTCGCGGTTCTAATGCCCATTTCTCTTGAACATGTGGGACATTGGATATCTGTCAGTACCATCTGGTTAGTGCGCATGCCACCTTCGGTTTCATCACGATTGGCTTCATCGAGCTGTCCGTTGAAATCATCATAAAACTCATTGAGCACAAGCTTCCAATCACGTTGCCCTTCACCTACTTCATCTAGGTTTTTTTCCATTTCCGCAGTAAAGTCATAGCTCATCAGCTCAGAAAAGTTTTCAACTAAACGCTCATTAACAATTTCACCCATTTTTTCAGCATAAAATCGTTTGTTTTCAACTTTAACATAGCCTCGTTCTTGAATAGTAGAAATAATCGATGCATAGGTCGAAGGTCTTCCTATACCGCGTTTTTCTAGCTCTTTGACCAAAGAAGCTTCATTAAAGCGTGCTATAGGTTTAGTAAAGTTTTGTTTAGGTTCTAGTTTCTGGAGCGGCAACAACGCCTGCGGTTCTATTGCAGGTAAAATAATGTCATCTTCATTTTTTCTTTGCTGTGACTGCACACGCGTCCAACCATCAAACTTCACCATGCGACCTTTAGCTTTAAGACTATAGTCTCCTGCTGCGACCGTTAAGGTCGTCACACTGAACTTAGCAGGCGTCATTTGACATGCCACAAATTGCTTCCAAATGAGTTCATATAAACGCCTTACATCCGACTCCATATCAACCAACAGAGCACCTTCAACAGTAACATCTGAAGGTCTAATAGCTTCATGCGCCTCTTGTGCACCTTTTTTAGCGGTATAGCTGATTGGCTCTTGAGGTAGGTATTCAGCACCAAAATCTTTTAAAATCAATTCGCGCGCATTGCTTACTGCTTCTTGACTCAAGTTAGTTGAATCAGTTCGCATATAAGTAATGTAACCTGCTTCATACAGACGCTGCGCTAGCATCATCGTTTTTTTCACGCCAAAGCCAAGCCTAGAGCTTGCAGCTTGCTGCAATGTCGAGGTGATATAAGGAGCAGAAGGCTTACTTTGACTCGGCTTTTCTTCTTTAGAAACAACACTATACTCTGCCTCATTCAAAGCATCTAAAGCTATTTGAGTTGCTTCTTGGCTTGTAGGACGAAAGGCTTCATCTTTATATTTAACAACCTGCATACGCAGATCTGTATCTTGACATGTTAAATGTGCATGCACATCCCAGTATTCTTCAGGAACAAAAGATTTAATTTCTTGTTCTCTTTCTACGACTAAACGCACAGCAACCGATTGAACACGCCCTGCTGATAAGCCCCTAGCAATCTTTTTCCATAATAAAGGAGATACCATAAAGCCAACGATGCGATCAAGAAAGCGACGAGCTTGCTGTGCTTCAACTTTGTTTAGATCAACATCAGAAGGAGATTTAAAAGCCTCTTGAATCGCTGACCGAGTAATCTCATTGAAGACAACACGCTGATAAGACTTACCTTGATAACCCAGCACTTCTTGTAGGTGCCAAGCAATCGCTTCTCCTTCGCGATCTAAATCGGTAGCAAGATAAATACAGTCTGCTTGCTCGGCAATTTTCTTTAGATCTTCGACGACCTTTTCTTTGCCCGGTAAAACTTCATAGTAAGCTTGCCAGTCATTTTCAGGATCAATACCCATACGCCCCACAAGCGAAGCGTAAGCTTGCTGACGCTTATGCTTCTCTTTCTGTGCTTTAGTCATTGATTTAGTATCAATTTTTTTTACTTCTTTTTTTCCCGCAGAAGATTTAGGCAAGTCTCGGATATGTCCAACACTTGACTTGACAATAAAATCTTTGCCTAAATACTTGTTGATTGTTTTCGCCTTAGCGGGCGACTCAACAATAACTAAGGATTTCCCCATATACTTTTATTTCACCGAAATTTAATTATCGCCTACATAGCCATGCCATGAATAGTCTGCTGAGCACTTCGCCTACCTGCAAATGCATTATAGTTATACAGATAGTAGACTCCGTCTTTTTTGTAAACTTAAATCAGAAAAATTTCAAATTCACTACCTAAAAAATAAATCAAGCTCATCCCCTTTGCTCAGACGCATGACGTACAATGAGTGGAGAACAAGCTGCAAAGCTCACCTATAGGTGTTTTTTGACTTAAATATATCTGCTGTTGTCTTCAAATAAAAACTTATTTTAGCAAAAGCTTTTTTATACTGAACAAATTTTAAAAAAAATTCAAATACATTTTAATGACCCAAGTTAAAAATATAAACTTGATCACAGTACTTTATCAACCTGATATATTAAATGAAGTAAAATCAATACTACAAGCTTACAGGGAGAAAGCATACAAAAATAAACAAAGTTACCAACCTGATTAAGTTGTTTTTTTAAACAAACAAATTAATTTTTATAAAAAATATTTGACTTCCCGAGTGAAAAAGACTTTAATACACCTCGTTGCCCGGATAGCTCAGTCGGTAGAGCAGAGGATTGAAAATCCTCGTGTCGGTGGTTCGATTCCGCCTCCGGGCACCATTCCCGCAACACATCCATACGCCGACTTAGCTCAGTAGGTAGAGCAACTGACTTGTAATCAGTAGGTCGCCAGTTCGATTCCGGCAGTCGGCACCAAAATCAAAAAAGATCAGCTCCGAACTTACCTTTTTAAATAAAAGAAACTAACCCATTTAAGGTAAGAGGTTCAATTAAAAACACAAAGTCAATTCTAATACAATAGTTTAATCGTAGCTTACAATAATCAAGATACTATAATCGGGCTCTACAACTAAAATATTGGGTATGCTCTTCTCTCATTTGATTTTCAACTTAACGATTCAATGCAAAATATTTTTTTCAATCAACATCTGTTTTCTTTTTTATCATGTATAAAGTCAAAATAACCTTATACTTGAATCTCAAGTGCAGCCACTTTGCCAACCTATGTGTACATCGTATTGCAAGCTGCAAAAATGGAAATACGTATAGTACACAATAAAATGTATTATTTATAAGCAAACAGAAGTAAAAAAGGTTATTTTGCAATAAAATATATTGACTTCAACGGCAAAAAAAAGTTTAATACAAACCGTTGCCCGGATAGCTCAGTCGGTAGAGCAGAGGATTGAAAATCCTCGTGTCGGTGGTTCGATTCCGCCTCCGGGCACCAT
>MDTC01050903.1_pt1 | contig 97943 bp, 92 predicted proteins | sample 811181 | NCBI WGS metagenome assembly MDTC01 (sample SAMN05326644, study PRJNA326480) | marine metagenome | isolation source: seawater | place: Pacific Ocean: North | collected 2011
GAACCAACTGGTGTTAACCCAAACAAATTAACAAACCAAATGAAAAAAAATACTGTTAACAAAAACCCCATGTATCTTCTATAGTGTTTCTCACCAATATTTGGCCTGGCAATATCATCTCTTATATACAATACTATTGGTTCTAAAAACCTTCCAGGGCCTGAGGGGATAGAGTTGTTTAAATATGAGCGTGCCATTTTTATAAAAACAAGAAGCATTAAAAAAACACAGAGCAAAATTAAAACAACGTTTTTGGTGATAGAAAAATCAATAATCTTCAGTTCTTCGCCGGATGCTAATATTGCTTTAATTTTTTCACTTTTTTTATCTATTTTATAAATTCGATCGTCAACGATATGCGAAACGCGCTTGTTTTTCTCATCATAAAATTTTGAAGACATAAAAAAGTCTAGTCCGTGTTCACTATATATTATTATAGGAAGCGGAAAAGAAATGTATTTCTTGTTATCTCCACTCTTATAGTAAAAAACTTTAAATGAGTGGTTGTCTTTTAAGTGATGATCTTTGAAGTTTTTATACTCTGAACGCACATCTCTCTCTTTTGAATGTTCACCGTCGTTAATTGCATAAACAGTGTGTGTAAATAGCGCTACCAAAAAAAATAAAGATGTGATTTTTATTTTCGTTATCATTGTATTTAAATGACTACAAAATTAGATAATTATAGTAATTTTAAGGTGTGTTTTAAGAATATTTTTAATTAATTTTTAACGTTGTTTATATCACCCTGTCTTAATAAGAAAACTAATGATACTGTTTCGACTATTAAAGCAATAACATAAGGAACAAAGAAAGAAAAAAACTCTTCTTTAGTTTGATGTCCATCTTCTTTAAAAACAGGTAAAACATATACAAAAAAAACAAAAAACTTAAGCATTGTACCTGCCAAAAAAAAATAACCTAAGTGGTCTTGCTGTGTTTTTCTAAAAAATACAGCAAGATTGTAGACTAGCATGGCCGCCAAAGCATTTATTAAGTATAAAACTAATAAATGGTCTGCTGGAGCAATACTTTTTTGTAAAAAAAAAGCTAATGAAAGTGTTAATACCAAAACAAAATGAAAAATTATTAATTTATTTTTCATTGTTAAGTTTGTTAGCTTGCTTTACAAACATGTATAGTGATATTGCTACCGACAACAAAACACAAATATTGGTATATAGGTTGTTGTTAATTTTGTTTTTTTTATCTAAGAATTCTCCAAAATAGGCTCCCAAATAAATAATTATACCCATTTGAATTGATAATGATGTTAAAAGCAGGTATCTGTTAGGCAGATTTTTCTTTTTGTTCTTTTGTTCCCGCATCTTTAATGTCTTTAATAACCGCGCCCATACTACATGATCCCGTAAAAGCAGCTCCTGGCTCTATTGAAAGTTTGTTCGTTACAATATCTCCATTTAACTTTGCGGTGGATTTAAGTAGCAGTAATTGTGAAACTGTTATTTTGGCATTTACAACTCCCGCGATATCAGCACTATTACAAGAAACATCACCCTCAATAACCCCCTCTTTTCCAAGAACAACTTTTCCTAGTGTGTTAACTGTTCCCTTGAGAGTTCCGTCTACCCTAATATCTCCTTTTGAATCGATGTCTCCCGAAACTATCGTTCCAACACCAATAGTGTTAATTGTCTCCTTCATATCTTTTTTTTTTTCTTGATTAGAAAACATTTTTTGTTTTAAGCAAACTTATAAAATTATTGTGATTTTATTGTTTTAATTTAATTATAATTTGTTAAGAAAAATCTTTTGTACCCATTAATATCTTTCTTCTCGTAAAATTGTCTAAAATTCTCTAGGGAGATTGAAAATAAATTGTGCTCGGTCTTGTTTAGCTCTCTTTTTATTTTTTGTTCTGCTTCAAACAACATAAAATACTCCATTGATTCGTTTGCATTTTCGAAGGGCTTAATTATTAATAGGTGCTGATCTATTCCAAGAAGCAAAGAGCTTATTTCAAACACCTCATTACCAATGTTTTTCATGTGAAAGTCCGAGATTAATGTTTTTAAAAAAGTCATGTCAACACCTTTGCCTGCTAGTGTTAAAACAATCATGTGAGGGGTGTTTTTTCGATACAAATACGATGAGCCTGTTTTTGCCACTTCATTAGCCTCTTGTATTCTTGTTGGGTCATTTATTGACTCTATCAAGTGTGTTGCCTGAGCCAACACAAGATTGTCTTTGTTATCAATTTTTTTTAATGTTGCGAGGGCGCCTTCTGTATTGCTTAATGAAATTTGAGAAAGCGCCCTTAGAAGCAATAGCTTTGGTTTATGTGTGCTTTCGTTTAAAGCTTTAGTTAATAATAATACTTGGTCATATTTCTCGTTGTTGTATAGCGTCAACACCTCTTTGTATTTTAACACCTCTTTGTTTTTTTCGTTCTGCTCAACGTGCTGATAATTAGAGTCTAAAATCATTTTTGTATAAACGCTTTTTGGAAAACTGCTTATTAACAACTTTTTTGTTTCGGCTCGCTTCTTTTCGTTGACCCCTTTATAATTGTTATAAACGCTATAGAGTGCTAGCGAAGAATATTCATTGTCTTTAGGATACCTGTTGAAAATTTCTAAAAAACTTTGACTACTTAATTCTGTTTTGTTGAGGCTTTGTTTATACAATACCCCCAAATTATAAAGAGCCTCTTTGATTTTTTGATCTGACAAGTAAAGATCCTGCTCGCTTGAAGGAATTTGGCTTAAATAGTATTGGGGGTCTTTAGTGTTTTGTGTTTCAACTTTTGCGGTGTCATTAAGCAGTGTATCCTGGCCTATATTTAAACTTTTTTTATCCTTTCTTCTCCAGTCGTCTTCTAATTTTCTAGACCCCCATTTTTTTCTAAATTCTGATAACCCAAAGCTTAATGTTGCTGGATTGTAGAAATACCATTTTCCACCACTTGTATTTGTTCCAAATTGATTGCCCCTTCTGTTGTCCAAGCTGCTTTGATAAGCGACTTGCTTTTTTAATCTTTTTTCTTCAGCTAATCTTTTTTCTTCAGCTATTTCTTTTTGTATAATTTGTTGAACTATTCTTTTTTGTTCTGATGGGCTTAACATATAAAGCTCTTGCAGACTATCCTGAAGGGCCACTGTTTCTAGGTTTAGAACTAGAGCAGAAATAATCTCGTGCTCTTCTTTTGTGTCTAAAAACAACCTATAATTTTCATCCATATATTTGATTGTGCTATCATAAAGTGATTTAGATGAAAAATATTTTTTTTGATAAAAATTTAGTTTGGCTGCAGCTAAATAAGATATAGCTTTTTGAGTGTTGTTTTCTATACTATACAAAGATGAAAGGTTGTAGTTGTTTAAAGCAGATGTGGTGTCTTCTATGTTAATGTTTAGCTCCGCTATGGTGTAATAGATTTGGTCTAAATACTCTTTATTTTTATCGTCTTTTGTCATTTTTAATAGCTCCTGCTTCATTTTGTCAGCATCCTTGTTTTCTTTTGAAAAAGTTCTAGCAATATTCATTTTCGCATTAAACGCCATTTCATAATCTGGACTAGATTTTAAAACCTGCTGAAAATGTTTATGCGCTTCTGCATATTGTTTTTCTTGCTGATAAATTTGTGCCAAGACATAATGATGTCTAACTTTATTTCTTTTGCCTTTAATTAATTGAAGCGAATTAATTAATTCTTTTTTTGCTGAAACAAAATCGTTAATTTTAATATAGTAGTCCGCGTATATGCTCGCCAACAATGCTTTTGTTTTTTTTGAGACTTCTTTGTAAGAGTTAAGGTCTGCCATTTCTTTTTTTGCTGAAGAGAAGTCTTCTTTTTCAATATAACTTCTAAGCAACCAAAGTGATGCTAGCAATTTTATTTCGTTGTTTTCGTATTCACTTTTTATAAATGCGAAGGTCTTACTTGACTCATCGAAATTTCCCTTATAAAAATAAGCCTTTCCTATCATTAAGTAATTGTCGTCTATCCACTTACAGTATTCTTTGCCCTCTATTTTCATTGAATGTCTTTGAATTACTATTGAGCCCTTTTGTATGGCTTTATCCATGTAGGTGTGGGTTTTTTTTGATTCCTCTAGATTTGTTTCAGGAAATATATTCAATATTGTTGTATAATCATCTTTGTGGTTTTTATGAATTTTAAAAACACCTGACTTTAAACTTTCGTTTCCGTTAAAATAACCGTTATATTTTGCTGAAGTGTTGTGGTACTGTCTGTTTACCCATGATTTTTTTTTAGTTGAACAAGATGAAAAAATCAATAACAAAAAAAATACTACTATTGTTATTTTATGTTTTGTTGTCCCCCGCATAAAGTTATTAAACTGTGATTTAGTTGTTTTATTTTGTTCTATTTAAAAAATATAGCAAATATGCTTATAATTTTATGATATTTGCAAAATTATGTCCGATAAAAACAAAACAAGCTGGCTGCTAAAAAAAGCTTTAATAAGATATCGCTTTGTTATTATGACAGACGATTCTTTTGAAGAAAAAATTTCTGTAAAGTTTAGTCGTTTAAAGTTATTTTCTTTCTCCATTGGGTTGTTGGTTCTTATATTTATCTTTTCTTTTGTGCTAATTTCTAATACTAAAATTAAAAATTTGGTTCCGGGAATATCTAAAAAAGACCTTGAAGAAAAAGTTGTTAATTTATCAATAAGAGCCGACTCACTTGTTGCTATTTTAAGCTTTCAAAAAACATACTTAAACAACCTAGAAAACATAATAAATGGAAATATTAATACTTTTGAAGATGATTTGTCACAAGAAGAGTTGGAAATAGATATCTCTAAAATAAACTTTTCGCCTTCCGCTAAGGACTCTTTATTTCGTTTAAGTGTAGAAGAAGAAGAAAAAGGAACCCTTAGTTTTAATAAAGCTAAAAACAACTTAATACTTTTTTTTCCCCCAATTTCAGGCGTTATAACCGATCGTTTTAGCACCGGCTCTCTTCACTATGGCATTGACTTAGTTGCAAAAGAAAACACTAAAGTCGCATCAGTTTTAGCGGGGACAATAGTTATAAGTGAATGGAGCCCTAATACGGGTCACACTATTGGCGTGCAACATAAAGATGGTTATTTGTCTTTTTATAAACACAACTCTGTATTATTGCGTTCTGCAGGTGATTATGTTAAGAAGGGTGAGCATATTGCAATAATTGGTGACTCCGGTGAGTATTCTTCTGGGCCGCACCTACATTTTGAGCTGTGGCACAACGGGATAGCTGTAGATCCAGAGAAATATATTGTCTTTTAATATGAGTTTAAAGGCATTTTTAAGTATCTGTTTTGCTCGCTTTGTTGTAAAGAAAAACAATGTTTGGAAACATAACGCCTTAGAACACCAACAAACAATTATGCATCAACTAATTGCAAAGGCCCAAAAAACCGCTTTTGGTTTAGATCACTCTTTCTCAGAAATAACATGCTATAGTGATTTTAAAAAAAACATTCCTATAAGAGATTATGAAGAAATTAAAACATATATAGATAGGGTTGTAAATGGAGAAGAGGGCGTCTTATGGCCAAGAAAACCAATATACTTTTGTAAAACCTCTGGTACAACATCCGGATCAAAATTCATTCCAATTACAAAAGAAAGTATGCCATTTCATCTTAAAGCCGCAAAAGACGCAATACTAACTTATATTTTAGAAACAAAAAACTCAAGTATTGTTAATGGTAAAATGATTTTTTTGCAAGGAAGCCCTGTTTTGACAAAAACTGGCTCTGTGTTAACCGGGCGTCTTTCTGGAATTGTTGCACATCACATTCCTTTTTACTTGAAAAAAAACAGGTTGCCTTCTTTTACAACGAATTCCATTGAGGATTGGGAAAAAAAAGTAGATGCTATTGTAGATGAAACAATAAATGAAAACATGGCGGTTATATCTGGTATTCCACCTTGGGTTCAGATGTATTTTGAAAAACTAAATAAAAAAAGCGGAAAGTTAATTGGTGATTTGTTTAAAAATTTTAGTCTCTTCATTTATGGTGGTGTTAATTTTGCACCATACAAAAACTCTTTTGAAAAGCTCATTGGAAAAAAAATAGATGGAATTGAACTATACCCGGCCTCAGAAGGGTTTATAGCATATCAAGATTCTCAAAAGGAAAGCGGAATGCTGCTTTGTGTTAATCATGGGATTTTTTACGAGTTTATAGAAGCTCAAGATTTTTTTAGCAAAAAAGCTAATAGAATTTCCCTGGCAGATGTTAAGCTTGGTGTTAATTATGTTATAATTCTTAATACAAATGCGGGACTGTGGGGATACTGCATTGGAGACACGGTCAAGTTTGTTTCAAAAGATCCATACAGAATCGTGGTAACCGGAAGAATAAAACACTTTACATCCGCTTTTGGGGAACATGTAATTGCTGAAGAAGTAGAGAGCTCTTTGAAAGAAGCTCTTCAGCTTTTTCCAGCAGAAATTAATGAGTTTCACGTGGCCCCACAAGTCAACCCTACTAGAGGGTTGCCTTATCACGAATGGTTTATAGAATTTAAAAAACATCCTAAAGACTTAATCGGTTTTAAAAAATCTCTTGATATTTGTCTACAAAAACACAATAGTTATTATCGAGATCTTGTTGCAGGAAGTGTTTTAAGTGAGCTCAAAATAACCTGCATTAGCAAAAAAGGTTTTGTTAAGTTTATGAAAGATGTAGGTAAGCTTGGTGGGCAAAACAAAGTCCCTCGTCTGGCTAATGACAGAAAAATTGCTGAAAAATTAAATATATATCGTGAATAAAAAAACAACAAGAATAGCTATTCTCGGCTCAACAGGCTCTATTGGCACACAGGCTCTTGATGTAATTTCAAGACACAAAAAACTTTTTAGTGTAGAAGTATTAACCGCAAACAACAATTCAGAATTATTAATCCAGCAAGCCAAAAAATATAATCCAAACATTGTGGTTATTAAAAACGAAAAAAATTACGCCGAGGTTTTTGCTGCGCTTGATAAGAAAGGAATTAAAGTTTTTTGTGGAGAAAAATCAATTGAAGATGTGGTTGAATCAGAAAATATTGACATTGTGCTTACCGCCCTTGTTGGTTACTCTGGCCTAAAGCCAACCATCCGCGCTATCAAAAAAGGTAAAAAAATCGCTTTAGCTAACAAAGAAACTCTTGTTGTTGCGGGCGACTTAATAACGAAAATGTCTTTGGAGTATGGTGCTGAAATTGTGCCGGTTGACTCTGAACATTCTGCAATATTTCAATGCTTAGTTGGTGAAGGTTATAATAACATAGAAAAAATTTATCTTACTGCATCTGGTGGGCCTTTTAGAGGCTGGAGGAGTGATAGGCTGAAGTTTGTAACAAAAAAAGAGGCATTAAAACACCCGAATTGGGACATGGGTGCAAAAATCACAATTGATAGCGCTACTCTTATGAATAAGGGTTTAGAAGTAATTGAAGCAAAATGGTTATTTGATTTAAAACCCAGTCAAGTCGAGGTGGTTGTTCACCCTCAATCTATTATACATTCTGCAGTACAATTTGAAGACGGCTCAATAAAAGCGCAGCTCGGCCTGCCAGACATGATGTTGCCAATACAATATGCTCTTGGATATCCTAAAAGACTAAAGAACACTTTTGAGCGGTTTTCTTTTTTTAATTATCCTGAGCTTACATTTGAAAAGCCTGATCTTAAAACATTTAAGTGTTTAAACCTTGCTTATTTGGCCATGCAAAAGGGGGGTAATGCTCCTTGCGTTTTAAATGCTGCAAACGAAGTTGCCGTTGAGGCCTTTTTAAAAGACAAAATATCTTTTTTAAAAATAGCTGATTTAATTGGTAATTGTCTAGAAAAAATTAATTTTGTTGCGAGTCCTAAAATCGAAGATTACGTTGAAACCGATCTTCAAACCAGGTCACTTGCAAAAAGAATAGTATCAAATGGAAGTAATTTTAATTAAAGCCGCACAACTTATACTAAGCTTGTCAATACTAATTGTATTACACGAACTTGGCCATTTTATACCTGCAAGGCTATTCAAAACTCGTGTTGAAAAATTCTATTTGTTTTTTGACCCCTGGTTTTCTGTCATAAAGAAAAAAGTTGGTGATACTGAATACGGTATTGGTTGGCTTCCTCTTGGTGGTTATGTTAAAATCTCTGGTATGATAGACGAAAGTATGGACAAAGAGCAAATGGCTAAACCTCCCAAACCATGGGAGTTTAGGTCGAAGCCAGCGTGGCAGCGCCTTATCATTATGCTTGGGGGAGTAACTGTTAATTTTCTTCTTGGGTTTTTTATATATTCTATGGTTTTATATAAGTGGGGGGACCCGTATATAGCAAATGAAGACATGAAAAATGGCTTAGTATTCTCTGACTTTGCTAAAGAAATAGGCTTTAAAGATGGAGACAAGATTTTAAGTGTCGATGGTGAAAAAATAGACCGACTAGACAAATACGGCAGGGTTGTAAAAATGATGGCTGTTAGAGACGAAGCATTCAGTGTTATGGTTGATAGGGGAGGTGTTGTCACGGAAATTAAAGTTGGAAACAATTTTATTAAGGGTCTTACAAAAAAGGGGCGAGGTCAGAATTTTATTGCTGTTAATCCGCTTCCCAAAAATCAGCTTATTGTTGCATCTATTCAAAAAAACTCTAACGCAGAATATGCTGGTCTATTAAGTGGCGATATTATTGTTTCTGTTAATGATTTTGAAGATAAAAATCAAGGTAATATATTGATGAGTAAAATTAAAAGAAACAAAAACAAAACTATATCTCTTGGTGTTGAGCGTTCTGACTCGTTAATCTATTTAGATGTTGCTGTAAACAAAGAAGGGAGAATTGGTTTTATTTTTGAACAGGACGTTCCGAAAAGATCGCTAGACACATTTAGTTTTTTTGCTTCTTTTGGTGCTGGATACAAAAAAACCATGTTTGAACTCGAAAATTATATTGCACAGTTTGGTCTTATGTTTAATTCAGATAACGACCTTGGTGGTGAGCTTGGTGGCTTTGGCGCAATTGGAAGCATGTTTCCTGAAAAGTGGAACTGGCTAAGATTTTGGGAACTGACAGCCTTTCTTTCTATCATGCTTGCTTTTTTAAATCTCTTGCCTATACCAGCTTTAGACGGAGGACATGTTGTGTTTTTATTGTATGAAATAGTTGTCGGCAAACCCGCGCCAGAAAAAGTTATGGAATATGCTCAGATTATAGGTTTTGTTTTGCTTATGAGCCTTGTTGTTTATGCAAACGGTAACGATATCTTAAAGCTTTTTTAATACTTAATGTGCTAAAGGCTGTTTGGTTTCTTTATATTTGCTTATGAATTTATAAAACTTTTTAATATGCTTGAAGGTTTAGATACTAACGGTTATATATTAATTTTTGCGTCAACAATAATAATCTCGTATTTCTTTAATTCCTACTCTAAAAAATCTGGGGTTCCTGCCGTCTTACTTCTTATTGGGCTTGGGGTTGTTGTAAATTTAGTTGCTGGTGGTTGGAACGATAGTTTTACCGAAATGTTAAAACTACTTGGTACTGTGGGGTTGATTTTAATTGTTCTTGAAGCTGCATTAGACCTAAAACTTTTAAAAGAAAAATTCGGTGTTATTTTGAAATCACTTGCAGTTAGTATTGTTGCTTTAGTCGCCACATCTTACGCAGCAGCAGGTTTTATCTCTTTGGTTATACCTGAATTTTCTTTAGTTTATGCTCTGCTGCTTACTATACCTTTGTCTATTTTAAGCTCCGCTATAATTCTACCTTCTATTGAAGATTTACAACAAAATAAAAAAGAATTTCTAATTTATGAAAGCACCTTTTCTGATATCGTTGGTATTATCTTTTTTTATGGCGTATTAGGTTTTGTTGGCTCTGAGGATACAGATAACGTGCTTCCTGAAACATTTAAAGGCTTATTACTTACCGTTATTTTTTCTGTAGTTATTTCATATATTCTTGTATATATTTTTCAGCACTTAAAGGGTCATGCAAAACTTTTTTTATTAATCTCTGTTCTTTTATTCTTATATGCCATTGGTAAAATAAATCATTACCCCGTCCTGTTAATTATTTTAATTTTTGGATTAATTTTAAATAACTATAAGTTGTTTTTTACTGGAGTTTTTGAGGGGCTAGTAATTCCTGAAAGGGTGGAAAGGATCTTGTCTGACTTTCGCCTTGTAACAATAGAGTCTGCTTTTGTTGTTAGAACCTTTTTCTTTATTTTATTTGGCTGGTCAATTGTTTTTTCTGACCTGTTAAGCTTTAAGGTCATTGGAATAGGAATTGTTTTAATAATTATTATTTATTTTTTTAGAGCTTTAGTTTTGTTAATTTTTGGAAAAACTGTTTCATTAGAAAAAATTACTCCCGAGGTTTTTGTTGCGCCAAGAGGCCTTATAACAATTCTTCTTTTTTATAAAATACCGGAGGATATTAAAGGAGATAATCCTCACCTAGATGGAATCTTACTTTTTGTTATATTGTTTTCATGTATAATAATGTCTTGGTCCTTAATAAAACAAAAAAATAAAGAAGCTGTAAAAGAATTAGTTGTTACCGATAGCGAAATGAATGTTGATGAAATTAATCAAGAACCTGAACTAAACCAAACACATGATGAACACAAAGAAAATTAAGTGTTACTATTTTATTATTTGGTAATACCTATCTTTTTGTAGATTTGCAAACGAAAAAAATCTATCATGATAAATATTAAAAACACTCTTTCAGCCTTAAAAATTGATAAAATTAACAATGGTTCTTCTGTTGGCTCTTGTTCTTTTGGCGAAGGTTCAAAAATTGACTCTTTTTCTCCTGTTGATGGAACTCTAATTGGCTCAGTAACATCCACAACAAAAGAAGAATATCAAAAGGTTATTCTGTCTGCTTCCTCTGCCTATGATTTCTGGAGGTCGATTCCTGCACCAAAAAGAGGAGACATTGTTCGTCAATATGGTGAAAAATTAAGAGAATATAAACAACCTCTTGGAGAACTTGTTTCTTATGAAATGGGAAAATCCTTACAAGAAGGACTTGGCGAAGTTCAAGAGATGATTGATATTTGTGATTTTGCAGTTGGTCTTTCAAGACAACTACATGGGCTAACTATGCACTCTGAACGCCCTGGACACAGAATGTACGAACAGTATCATCCTTTGGGAATTGTTGGTATAATTTCTGCTTTTAATTTTCCCGTAGCTGTCTGGAATTGGAACACTGCTTTAGCTTGGGTGTGCGGTGACGTATGTGTATGGAAACCATCTGAGAAAGCGCCTTTATGTGCTGTAGCATGTCAAAATATTTGGAATATTGTTGCAAAAGAAAATAATTTACCTGATGGTATTTCTTGCTTAGTAAACGGTAATTATGTTGTTGGAGAAATGATAACTTCTGATGAAAGGATTCCTTTAGTTTCTGCAACAGGCTCTACTAGAATGGGAAGAATTGTTGGAGCTGAAGTTGCAAAAAGGTTTGGCAAATCTTTGCTAGAGCTTGGAGGGAATAACGCAATAATTATTTCTCCTAATGCTGATTTAAATATAACTATTATTGGTGCTCTTTTTGGTGCTGTTGGAACATGTGGACAAAGATGTACTTCTACTAGAAGATTAATTATTCATGAATCTATTTATAATGAGGTTAAAAACAAGCTTATTTCAGCATACAAACAAATAAAAATTGGTAATCCTTTAAATGAAGAAAATCATGTGGGACCTCTAATTGACAAAGATGCTGTAAATATGTATTTGAATGCTATTAAAAAAGCTGTTAAAGAAGGAGGGAAAATTGTTGTAGAAGGAGGTGTTTTAGAAGGAGTCGGTTATGAAAGTGGTTGTTATGTAAAACCTGTTATTATTGAGGCTGAAAATCATTTTGAGATTGTTCAAGAGGAAACTTTTGCTCCAATTTTATATTTAATAAAGTATTCTTCTTTAGACGAAGCTATAAGCTTACAAAATGGTGTTAAACAGGGGCTCTCTTCAGCAATTATGACGAAAGATTTGAGAGAGGCAGAAAAGTTTCTTTCTGCTTCAGGTAGTGATTGTGGTATTGCAAATGTAAATATTGGAACTTCTGGTGCAGAAATTGGTGGTGCCTTTGGTGGAGAAAAAGAAACCGGGGGCGGAAGAGAAAGCGGATCAGATGCTTGGAAAATTTATATGAGAAGACAAACAAATACTATTAATTACTCATCTGATCTTCCCTTGGCGCAAGGAATAAAGTTTGACCTTTAGTTTTTATCAACTTTTATTCTTTCGTCTCTGTTTGCTAATTCCCAGGCTGTTAAAAAAACAAGTCTCGTTATTGTTTCTATTTTATTAAAATCAATTTTTTCTATTGTGTCTGTTATTTTATGATAATCGTCGTGTATCCCGTTAAAATAAAATATAACTGGTATATTATTTTTTGCAAAATTATAATGATCTGATCTATAGTAATATTTATTTGGGTCATCTTCTGTGTTGTAGGTATAATCTAATTTTAATCCTATATGTTGTTTATTTACGTCTTCACTTATATTATGTAGCTCTTGACTTAACATATCTGATCCTATTAAATAAACATAATCTGCTGTGTCATTATAATAATCTAAACGACCTATCATATCAATATTTAAATTTGCTACAGTCATTTCTAAAGGATATACTGGATTTTCTGTGTAGTGTTTGCTTCCAAGAAGTCCTTTTTCTTCTCCTGAAACAGGCATAATAAGAATAGATCTTCTTGGTCCTTTCCCTTGTTTTTTTGCAATCATGAAAGCCTCCGCTATTTCTAACACGGCTGATGTTCCTGATCCATTATCATCAGCTCCATTAAAAATTAAAGTATCATGCTTTCCTAAATGATCATAATGAGCAGTTATCATAATTATTTCATCTTTTAAGTCTGAACCCTCTATATACCCCAAAACATTTTCACCTTTTACTAATCTTCTTTTTGCGAATAAAGTTGTAATAAAATCTTCTTCACAATCTTCACAGTTATATTTGCAAATATGTCTATCAGATTCTGCCTCAAATTTTTGATAATAAGTACTATCTTTATAAGGGGGGATTCCTATACTTATAAAATGATCTTTTATATATTCAGCAGCTATTTTTTGGCCTATCCTTCCTGTTTCTCTTCCTTGTAAAGAGTCAGAAGATAAAATACATAAGTGATTTTTTAAATCTTCAACAACTATCGTTTTAGAATAATATATATTATTCTGTGTATAATTTATAAATGGGATAAAAACTAATAGTACAATCAGTTTTTTCATTTACTATTCAATTATTTTATATATTAATGGTTCAGAAATAGTAATTGTTTTTGATTCTGCTTTTGTTTCTTTAACTTGAATATTATTAAAAATAATAATTCCGCCTATTTCTACACTTTTTATTGCATTTATTGTTGTTTCATTAAATAAACTTGCATTATTTTTTCTAATAAATGTACCCTCCCTATTTGAATAATTAACATCAAAACCAAGTATTTCATATTTACTTAGCTTACTTTTGATTATTAACTCTTGTGCCTTAAGTAATTGTTCTTTGCTAACTTTATTATTACCTTTTTCAATACCATTTGCAGTAATGATTACTTTTGGTGTGTCTTTTGGATATGCTGGTGATTGGGCTAGTAAATTTAAACTCAGTAAAAATAAAATTATATTTAAAATTATTTTTTTCATAATAACATTATTGTTTTAATTAAAAGTTAAATTTATTTTTTTTACTCTACTTACGTGTCTTCCTCCTTCAAAATCTGTTGTTAAAAAAATATCCACTATTTTTTTTATTTCATCCCAACTTAAATGTCTTGCTGGCATTGTAAGAACATTTGCATTATTGTGTAACCTTGCTTGCTCAGCTATATGTGTATTCCAACATAAAGCAGCTCTTATTCCTTGATGCTTATTAGCAGACATATTTATTCCGTTTCCTGTGCCACAAAATTGAATTCCAAAATCATTTTCCTTTTTTTCAATACTTTCTGCTAATTGATGAGCAAAATCCGGATAATCAACACTTTCTAAAGAAAAACAACCAAAATCTTTTATTTTTTTTCCTTTTTTTAATAAATAATCTTTTAGTAGTTCTTTAAAATTATACCCGGCATGGTCACAAGCTAATGCAATTTTCATTTTTTTTTTTTAAACATTATGTTAATATTTATTTTTCTTAATAAGAATTTCACTTTTTTTTTTTTAATATTCAATATATATTTTTGTTTATAATTTGTTTGTCAATTTCTTTTAATTAATAAATATAAATTAAATAGTTTTTTAAGCATTTATACTTTTTAAAAGTCAATATTTTTAATTATTATTTATTACTTATTTTTTAATAAAATTATTAACGTTTTTAGTACTATTTTTTTTTTTTTTTTTTAAAATTAGTTACGTATTTCAATATTAACAAACATAATAAATTTGTTGGTAATAATATTATTTTTATGATTTACAATATTTTATGTTTGTTAATTATTATTAGTTTATGTTAATATTTTTTAATAAATAATTTTTAAAAATTTTTAATCACTTTTTTTTTAACACATTTAACAAATAATATAAATTAATATATATTATATTTATTTAAAAATAACATATAATATAATAATATTATCAAAAAATAACATAACAAAATAACTTCAATTAATTTTAATACTTTTACTTATCTAATAATAATCAAATGATATAAATTAAATATTTTATGAAGAAATTTTATCAAATAAAGTTATAAGAATTTAAAACAACTTAATTAATTAAATTAAAATCAAGATGTTTTTTTTCTAAATCAGCATTTTTAATTTTAACTTTTACTTTTTGTCCAAGTTGATAAATTTTTTTTGTTCTGTATCCTATTAGAGAAAAGGATTTTTCATCATAAAAATAGTGATCATCTTTAATACTACTAATTTTAACCAGTCCTTCACAGCTGTTTTCAACTAATTCAACATATAATCCCCATTCTTTAACACCAGAGATAATACCAATATAAATATCACCAATATTTTGTTTTAAAAATTTAACTTGCATGTATTTAATAGATTCTCTTTCAGCTTTTGTTGCAGCTATTTCCATATCTGAACAATGTTTACATTTTAATTCAAGAGTATCTTTATCAATAACATCTTCTTTTAAATTATAATTATAGAGAAGTCGATGAGCCATTAGATCAGGGTATCTACGAATAGGTGAGGTAAAATGAGAATAGTAATTAAAAGATAACCCATAATGACCAATATTGTTTGTAGAATATAGTGCCTTAGCCATAGATCTAATAGCTAAAGTTTCTATCAGTGTTTGCTCTGATTTCCCTTTTATTTTATCAAGTAAATTATTAATTGATTTAGATAGATTTTTTTTATCTAATTTATAGCCAAATTTTTTAATAAGTCTATTTAATGAATTAATACTTTCTTTATCCGGAACATCATGAATTCTATAAACAAAAGGTTTTTTTAATAATGAAATATGTTTTCCAACAGTTTTGTTTGCTAGCAACATAAATTCTTCTATGAGTTTATGCGTTGATAGTGGTTTTTTAAAATAAACATCAATAGGGTTATTTTTATCATCAAGCACAAACTTTACTTCTTTACTTTCAAATGAAATCGATCCCTTGTCTTCTCTTTTTTTTCTTAAATTTTTTGCAAAAGAATTAAGTAACTTAAGTTCTTTGTAGAATACACCAGATTTTTTTGTTAGTATTTCTTCAGCTTTTTCATAAGTAAATCTATAGTTAGAATGAATAATTGATTTTCCAATCTTATAGTTTATTATTTCAGAGTTTTCATTTATTTCAAAAAAAACAGAGAAAGTTAATCTATCAACATTTGGTTTTAATGAACATAGATCATTTGAAAGTATCTCAGGAAGCATAGGTACAACTCTATCAACTAAATAAACAGAAGTTCCTCTGTGTAAAGCTTCTTTATCAATAGCGGACCCTTCTGTAACGAAATGAGAAACATCAGCTATATGAACACCTACTTCCCATGTTTTTGAACTTAATTTTTTTATTGAAAGCGCATCATCAAAATCTTTTGCCTCTTCAGGATCAATAGTGAACGTTGTAATACTTCTTATATCAAAACGTTTTTTTATTTCTGTAGAAGAAATAGTAGAAGAAATATCTTTTAATGAACGTAAGCATTCTTTTGAAAAAGTGTCAGAAAAGCCATAGTCATATATTATTGAAGAAATTTCAGAGTCATGATCATTTTTTTTACCGATCATTTTTATTTTTCCACCAACAGGATTTTTGTTTTTTTTATCCCAAGATGAAACACTCACAAGAACTTTTTTATCTAAAAAATCTTTACTTATTATTTTTGGAGGCAAAAACAAATCAAAATAAACTTTCTTGTCGTCAGTCACTAAAAAGAAATTATTAGAAGTATTATCAATTATTCCAGAAAAAGAATCTTTTTTTCTTTTTATAACGTTGGTAATTTCAGCATGAATTTTACTTTTTGATTTATGGAAAAACATTACTTCCACTGTATCTCCCTCTAAAGCAAAATAACAAAACTCTTTATTTATAAAAAGGTCTTCTTTATTAATTTCAATAATAACACCACCTTTATTATTTTTTTTAACTTTAGTGATAATAGTCTTTGATATAGAACAAATTTTATAAGAACCCCTACTAATTTCTGTTAATAAACCATTTTTTTCAAGTTCAGAAAGAACATTAATTAAAATTGATTTATCTCCTTTTCCTTTCAGCTTTAAAATTTTACTAAGTTGCTTATAGTTAAGAGGTTTAAGAGGATACAATTTAAAAACATCAAGACAAAGCTTAGCGAGCTTTTTTTGTGATAAAATCCCTCTTTTTGTTTTTGTTAGTTTTTTATTTTTTTTCATTTATTTATGTTGTAAAAATAACAGTATTTTTACCTACATGTATAAACTAAACAAGAAACATTTATTTATTTTAATATTTTGCTTACAAATATCTATTTCGTGTAACACACAAAAAACATTCAGCGGAACAGAACAACTAGACTGTCCAAGTTACGAACCATCTATAAAAGCTTCGGAAAATAAAAAGTCAAAATGGAGACTTGTTTTATACAAAGATGGAGAAACGGTACTAGGAAAAAAGAAGAGAGGAAAAAGCAGACTTTTTAGAAAAAAATAGAATAACTAAAAACAAGCCTTTGTTTAATGCTTAAAAATGAGTAAAAGAAAAATAGGATATAAAATAATTTTCATAGACCTTATAGAATCAATGGCGAAATAATGGAATAAAAAAACACCCACAAAAAGCAGGTGTTTATTTAAGAGCTCCCCCTCTAGGACTCGAACCTAGGACCCTCTGATTAACAGTCAGATGCTCTAACCAGCTGAGCTAAGGAGGAGTGTTTATTAAAACGCAGGCAAAAATAACACAAAGCATCAAATAATAAAATATATTTGCAAAAAAATCATTATGAGTCTTTTAGTTGTAGGAACAGTGGCTTTTGACGCCATAGAAACACCTTTTGGTAAAACAGAGAAAATAGTCGGTGGAGCTGCAACATATATTTGTATGTCAACTTCATTTTTTTCAAGAGATATAAATTTAGTTTCAATTGTCGGTGATGATTTTCCTGAAAAGGAAATAAAAAAGCTTAATAAAAAAGGGGTAAACACGTCTGGTTTACAAATTAAAAAAGGAGAAAAAACCTTTTTTTGGTCAGGAAAATATCACAACAACATGAACTCTAGAGACACCATAGAGACACAACTAAACGTTTTGGAAAAATTTGATCCAGTAGTGCCTAATGAGTTTAAAAAAAGCGAATATTTGATGCTAGGAAACCTTATGCCTTCTGTTCAAAAAAGAGTTTTAGACCAGATGAATAAAAGACCAAAACTGATTGTTTTAGATACAATGAATTTTTGGATGGATCATTTTATGGAGGACTTAAAAGAAGCTTTAAAAAACGTTGATGTATTGACAATTAATGATGAAGAAGCAAGACAGCTTTCAGAAGAGTATTCATTAATAAAAGCATCTAGAAAAATATTAAAAATGGGCCCTAAATATTTGATAATAAAAAAAGGAGAACATGGAGCGTTTCTTTTTGATAAAAACAAAGCGTTTTTTGCACCAGCCCTTCCCTTAGAAGAGGTTCTTGATCCCACAGGAGCAGGAGACTCTTTTGCTGGAGGATTTATAGGTTATATAGCAAAAACGAAAGACATTTCTTTTGAAAACATGAAAAGAGCTGTATTATATGGTACGGTAATGGCGTCATTTACGGTTGAAAAATTTGGAACAGAGAATTTAAGTATGACAACAAAAGAAGAAATAGATAGTCGATTAAAAAGTTTAAAAAAAATTTCACAAATTAGTTGATAAACTAAAATAACATTGGATCGTTATTAGATTGCTTTTCATACCATAGGTCTTTTTGAAGATTTTTTGACTCTGCGGCAGCAACAGCTAAGGCATCACAGCGATTGTTTTCTTTATTATTTGAGTGGCCCTTTACCCAGACAAAACTTACCACATGTTTTTTATAAACTACAAGAAACCGCTTCCATAGATCGGAATTTTTCTTTTTTTTAAAGTTAATTTTAACCCAAGAAAAAACCCAACCTTTTTCTATTGCATCAACAACATATTTAGAATCAGAATAAACAGTGACAACAGCATTAGATTTTTTGATCTGTTCAAGAGCAACAATAACAGCAAGCAGCTCCATTCTGTTGTTTGTTGTCTTCTCAAAGCCCTGACTTATTTCTTTTCTGTGTTTTTTGCTAATTAAAACAATTCCATACCCCCCTTTTCCCGGGTTTCCTTTTGCAGAACCGTCTGTATATATACTTATTGACATTTTTCTATTATTACAGATTCTATAATTCTAGGATAAAATTTTAGCTCTAAGGCATTGATTTTTTCTTTTAAACTTTTGGCAGTCTCGTCTTTTGTAATAGAAATAGATTCTTGAAAAAGAATTTTTCCTTTATCATATTCACTATTTACATAATGAATAGTTATACCACTTTCTTTTTCGCCGTTTTTTAGCACAGCCTTATGTACATTGTCCCCATACATTCCTTTGCCCCCATATTTAGGTAATAGAGAGGGATGAAGGTTTAAAATCTTATTAGGGTATATAGAGACAATATTTTCTGGAATTTTAATTAAAAACCCTGCTAAAATTAGCCAATCAACTTTTAAATTATAAAAAAATGATTCTAAATCAGAGATGTTAGAAAGAGTTTTTTTAGTCAAGATAAAGCAGGGTAAACCAATTTTTTTAGCACGAATTGTAATATAAGAGCTTTTGTTGTTAGAAACGAAACAAACGACAGAAATGTCTTTTGAAGATTTAAAAAACGTATAAATATTTTCAGCGTTGCTTCCGTTTCCAGAGCCTAATACAGCAATCCTTACTTTCATTTGTAAAAAGTTTTATTCAAAAATAGTATAAACATGCTTATGTTAAAAGAGAAAAGAAGAAAGTTTGCAAATTGTGTTTATTATGTCTTAATTTGCGAATTATTAATCAAAAAATAAAAGTTATGTCAGATGTATCAGAAAAAGTTAAAGCAATTATAGTAGATAACTTAGGTGTCGACGCAACAGAAGTAGTTAACGAGGCAAGTTTTACAAATGATTTAGGTGCAGACTCTTTAGATACGGTAGAGTTAATCATGGAATTCGAAAAAGAGTTTGATATACAAATACCGGATGATAAAGCTGAGGCAATTTCAACAGTAGGAGATGCTATTTCTTTTATTGAAGAAACTAAATCATAACAAATGAATAATAGGCGTGTTGTTGTTACCGGTATAGGAGCTTTAACACCTATTGGAAACAATTTAAAAACTTATTGGGAATCTTTAGTTGCGGGAAAAAGCGGCGCAGGCCCGATAACGCATTTTGATGCATCAAACTTTAAAACTCGATTTGCGTGTGAAGTAAAAGACTTTGATGTAACAGAATTTATTCATAAAAAAGAGGCAAGAAAGCTTGACAAGTTCAGCCAGTATGCTATGGTTGTTGCAGAAGAGGCAATACAAGATTCGGAAATTGACCCAAACTATATAAAACCAGAAAGAGCGGGAGTAATTTGGGGGTCAGGAATTGGAGGTATGGAAACCTTTTATAAAGAGTCTGTTGGCTTTGGAGTAGGCTCAGGAACTCCTAGGTTTAATCCTTTTTTTATACCTAAATTAATTTCCGATATTCCAGCGGGACACATATCAATTAAATATAATTTTAAAGGACCAAACTTCACAACAGTATCTGCCTGTGCTTCCTCTACAAACGCACTAATAGATGCGTATAATTATATCCGACTAAACAAAGCAGATCTTTTTATTGCTGGAGGGTCTGAGGCATGTATATTTGAGCCAGGAATAGGAGGATTTAACGCAATGATGGCGCTTTCAACAAGAAATGATAATCCAAAAAAAGCCTCAAGACCTTTTGACAAAAATAGAGACGGTTTTGTTATGGGTGAAGGAGGAGGGGCAATTATTTTAGAGGAGTATCAACACGCAAAACAAAGAGGTGCAAAAATTTATGCAGAAATTGTTGGCGGGGGCCTAACCGCAGATGCTCATCATATTACTGCGCCACACCCAGAAGGGTTAGGCGCCAAAAATGTAATGAAACAAGCTATTGAAGAGTCTGGAGCAGAGATAAAAGAAATTGACTATATAAATGTTCACGGCACCTCAACACCTTTGGGAGATATAGCGGAAACAAAAGCTATTGTTGACCTTTTTGGAAATCATGCGTATAGTTTAAATATAAGCTCAACAAAATCTATGACTGGTCATTTGTTAGGGGCTGCAGGAGTTGTTGAGTCAATAGCAACAATAATGGCTGTAAAAAATAATATTATACCCCCAACAATTAATCACGAGACAAAAGATCCGCAAATTGATCCAAAACTAAACCTAACACTTAATAAATTTCAAAAAAGAAACGTAGAATACGCTTTAAGTAATACATTTGGTTTTGGGGGGCATAATGCGTCGGTTTTATTTAAAAAACATAGAGAATAAACTTGTTTAAAAATCTCATATCAAAATTAAATTTTAATACTGCCTCAAAAAAAGCACAAAAGTTAAAATTAAAAAAAAAGAAAACAAATTATTCAAAAGCGTTTATTCACCGATCTTATGATTCAGAAGAACACAATGAAAGGCTAGAGTTTTTAGGGGATTCCGTTTTGTCATTAATTATAACCGACATACTTTATGAAGAAAACAAAAGCGAAGGAGAGGGTTTTATGTCAAAAAAAAGATCACAAATTGTATCCAGAAAACACTTAAATATGGTAGGGAAAAAAATTATTCCGGAACAAAAAATAAAAAGTACATTAAAAAAAATTCCAGCAAATATTTTTGGAAATACTCTTGAGGCTATAGTTGGGGCTATTTATTTAGACGAAGGGATTAATGGGGCAAAAAAATTTGTCAAAACACATATTTATAACCCAAAGTATGAGAGTAATTTTATTGCCAAAGATCCGAAAAGTGAAATATTAAAATACGGCCAAAAAAAGGGCCTCACGGTTGAGTTTAAAATTAATGATAAAAAAGGAGCAGAACATAAAAAAATTTTTTATGTAGATTTATATATTAATTACAAACTTCAAGCCAAAGGAGAGGGTAGCTCAATTAAAGAGGCAGAGCAAATAGCCTCAGAAAAAGTAATAAATAATTTACTTTTGCACATATGAAAAAGCAATATGTTCTTAAAGGTTCTTATGATTTTGATTTTGTTGCAATCGCAATAAATAGTCACAGCAAAGCCTATAGTTTATGCTGGTTTTTGAACAAAGAGCTAGGCTTGAGCTTTGAAAAAAATACAGACCATTACATAGCAGAAGATATGTTTTTTAGCAGGTATTCTGCTCTTGTTTCAGAAGGCGAATCCTATCAGTTACTTTCAAACAGATCAAAAAAAGGATATTTACTAACTTCACATAAAAAAATAGATTATTTTTTAATTGTTAGTAAAATAAAATGGCAAAAGAAAAGAAAGGAATTCATGCAAAAACTTAAAAACATAAGCAATATACTTTTGGTTTTTGAGCTAGAACTAAATAAAATTTTACAAGCGAAAAGACTTATAACAAATGATTAGAAAAACAAAAATAATAGCAACGATAGGCCCCGCTACGTCTTCCAAAGAGGTTTTAAAAAAATTAATTTTAAAAGGGACAACAGTATGTAGGCTTAATTTTTCACACATTTCTCATGAAAAAGCAAAAGAAATAATAACGTACGTCAAAGAAATTAACCAAGAGCTGCACGCCCACACTGCAATTTTAGCAGATTTACAAGGGCCTAAAATAAGAATAGGAGATTTAGAAAGGTCAATAAGGCTTAAAAAGGGACAAGAGATTGTTTTTTCTACAAAAAAAACAAAAAACAAAATACATATAAAATATCAGCAATTTGCAAAAGATGTAAAAATTAAAGACAAAATTTTAATAGATGATGGAAACCTTGTTTTTGAAGTGGTTTCTACAAATAAAAAAGATCAGGTGGTTCTTAAAGTGGTTTTTGGAGGGGTTTTAAAGTCAAGAAAAGGGGTTAATTTACCTAATACAAACATATCCCTTCCTTCCCTTACGATAAAAGACAAAAAAGATCTTGATTTTATTTTGAAAGAAAAAATAGAATGGGTTGGTTTGTCTTTTGTTAGAACAAAGAAAGATATAGCAGAGTTAAAAAAAATAATTAAAAAACACAGACAAACACATAGGGTAATAGCTAAGATAGAGAAGCCTGAAGCAATTAAAAATATAGACAGTATCATTAAAGAAACAGATGCGATAATGGTTGCTAGAGGAGATTTAGGAGTTGAGGTGCCTCCACAAAAAGTCCCGGTTTATCAAAAAATGATTGTAGATAAATGCATCTCTAATGCGACTCCAGTGGTAATAGCAACGCAAATGTTAGAAAGTATGACTAACAATCCTGCAGCAACAAGGGCTGAGGTCAATGATGTGGCCAACTCTGTCATTGATGGAGCCGACGCTTTAATGTTAAGCGGTGAAACATCAGTTGGTAAATACCCACTAAAAGCGATTGACACTATGAGAAAAATAATAAGAGATATTGAGGGAAGCAGACATAGTATTTCAAAAAACACAGAAGAAAAAGCTTTAATAGATAACGGAAGGTTTTTAAGTAATGCTATTTGTCTTAATGCTGCAAATATTGCAACAAACACTAAAGCAAAAGCAATTATAACAATAACTTACTCTGGATATAACACAATAAAAGTTTCAAGCTTCAGACCCCAGGCCTTTATATATGCATTTACAAATAACCACACTATCTTAAACACACTAAGCTTAGTTTGGGGGGTTCAAGGCTTTTATTATGAGGGGGGGTCCACTACAAGCCAAAGCATTGATGACACAAAAAAACTTCTGAAAACACAAAAACATTTAAAAAAAGGAGATGTCGTTGTTAATATTGCAAGCATGCCTGCAAGAGAAAGGGGCATGACCAATATGTTAAAAATTAGTAAAATCAAATAAAATGAAAAACAAGAAATTATTAGCAGAAATATGTGAGGTTGCCGGTGCACCAGGACATGAGCAACGAGTTAGAGAAATTGTTTTGCGAGAGGTTAGAGGCCTTGTCGACGAAATAAAGATAGACAATATGGGAAATGTTGTTGCAATTAAAAAAGGACAAGAAAATAAACGAGTCATGATTGCAGCCCACATGGACGAGATAGGCTTTATAGTCACCCACATAGATGATAATGGGTTTATTTATTTTCATACTCTAGGGGGGTTTGATCCGAAAACATTAACAGCCCAAAGAGTTATAATACATGGTAAAAAAGATATTATTGGTGTAATGGGAAGCAAGCCGATACACTTAATGAGTACTGTTGACAGGGCAAAAGTGCCAACCATTAAAGACTTTTTTGTTGATACAGGAAGAAGCAAAAAAGAGTTAGAAAAATTAATTTCAGTTGGAGACACGATTACGAGAGAGAGAAAAATGATTGAAATGGGCGATTGCCTGAACTGCAAGTCGTTAGATAATAGAGTGTCTGTTTTTGTTTTAATAGAAATGTTAAAGGAATTACAAAACCCTCCGTATGATGTTTACGCCGTGTTTACCGTTCAAGAAGAAATAGGAATTAGAGGCGCAAATGTTTCCTCAATGGATATAAATCCGGACTTTGGATTTGGATTAGATACAACAATTGCCTTTGACACACCGGGATCAACAAAGCAAGAACAGGTTTCAGCACTTGGAGAAGGGGCCTGTATAAAAGTAATGGACTCTTCAACGGTTTGTGATTATAGAATGGTAGCCTATATGAAAGAGATTTCAAAGAAGAAAAAAATAAAAACACAGTTAGAAATATTACCCGCAGGAGGAACAGACACGGCCGGAATACAAAGAATGAATCCAGGAGGAAGCATTGCTGGCGCGGTCTCAATTCCAACGAGACATATTCATCAAGTAATAGAAATGGTTCACAAAAAAGATGTAAGAGACTCTATAGACCTGTTAAGACACTGCATCGAAAACCTAAACACCTACGATTGGAATTTTAAATAAAACATTCGCTACCAAGGGAAAAAAGATTTTAATATTTATGTAAACAGCGGTGATACAGAAACAGGGACAGATTTATAGCGAAGAGAACTGTTTTAAAAACCTTATGTCGTTTTCAAAAAACAACCGTAAGTCTGTAACACCATACTTCAACATTGCAATCCGCTCAATACCCATGCCAAAAGCAAAGCCAGAGTATGTTTTTGAGTTAATTTTACAATTTTCCAAAACATTTGGGTCTACCATTCCGCACCCCAAAATTTCTAGCCATCCGGTGCCCTTAGTTATCCGATAATCAGACTCGTTTTTTAACCCCCAATAAATATCTACCTCTGCTGAGGGTTCTGTAAAAGGAAAAAATGATGGACGAAGTCGAATCTTAGTTTCTTCACCAAACATTTCTTTAGCAAAATACATAATTGTTTGTTTTAAATCAGCAAAACTAACGTGTTCATCAATATACAAACCCTCAATTTGATGAAAAAGACAGTGAGCCCTTGCCGAAATCACCTCGTTTCTATACACTCTTCCTGGTGAAATTGTCCTTATAGGGGGTTGTTCACTTTCCATGTGCCTTACTTGTACAGATGATGTATGTGTTCGCAATAGAAGGTCGGGGTTTGTTTGTAAAAAAAACGTATCTTGCATGTCCCTGGCGGGGTGCTCTTTTGGTAAATTTAATGCAGAAAAATTATGCCAATCATCCTCTATTTCAGGACCTTCAGATATACCAAAGCCAATTTTTTTAAAAATATCAATTATTTGATTTTTTATTAATGAAATAGGGTGCCTACTTCCAAAAGAATTTAGCCTTACTGGCCTCGAGGGGTCTATGTTACTTTTTTTAATTACCTGATCAAAAGTGTTTTTGTGAGAATTTATTTTATTTTGAACAGCGTTTTTTAAATTGTTTATTGATAGTCCAGCGCTCTTCTTATCTTGAGCCGCTGTTTCCTTTAAACTATTAAACAAACTACTTAAAAGCCCTTTTTTGCCAAGATATTTAAGCCTAAAAGTCTCTAGTTCTTCTTTTGATTTGGGAGAAAAACTATTTACCTCTTTTAGCAATTCATCGATTTGAGAAAACATTATAATAATTTATATATCTTTGTTAAACTACAACACAAAGTAACAATAAATATGCTAAATAAAAATTTTAAGCCAGTAATATTAATAACACTTATTTTATTTACAGTGTTTGGTATAGGCTCATGTCAAAAAGCAAAGGACACTATAGGGGTTGTTGTTGTAAAGGATTCTAATGGAAACCTGATTTCTGGAGCCACTGTAGTATTACACCTAGATAGTCTTGCAGAAAATCAGCAAGGTAACTTTTATAATTCTAACCTACGGAAAACAGATATAACGGACGCTAGTGGAAGGGCAGAGTTTACTTATGATCTAGAAGCAATATTTCAGGTTTCTGTGCAAAAGACACAAGGAAATAACACGCTTACAGGCTCTAATGTTATTAGATTGCTCAAAGAAAAAACAGTAACACAAGAAGTTAGAATTAATTAATATAATTTATAATAGCCTTTTTAATTAGCTTTTCCTGTTCTTTTTCGTCTAAGTTTTTAATTGCTTTTACCTCTTTATAATGAGGCCAGCCGTCTTTATCAACACTAACAAATTGATAATACCCAAAACTACTGAGAAGCTTGCATGTAGCAACATGTAAAACATTTAGTTTTTCTTCTCTGCTAAAACGTTTTATACCAAAGTTAAGCTCCTGAATACCAATAAGATAGAGAATTCCTTTTAGCGTCATTTCATCGTCAAATTGTTTTTCTAGTCGATTAATAAGAGCTTCCCAGTCTTTGTCTAAAGTATTCATAACACAAAAATAGAGTTTTTTAATATCTTTATTGCCATGAATTATATAGATGTAATTATATTAACAATAGTAGTTTATTTTGCTTTTTTAGGTTTTAGACGCGGCATAATAAAAGAAATATCATCTCTTTTGGCACTTTTTTTAGGGGCTTATGCTGCGATATTTTTTTCGCAACAGATAAATTATTTATTAAACGATCTTAAACTAGTTGAAAAAAACCTAGTTCCGGCGATATCTTTTGCTTTGTTTTTTATATTAACTTATTTCATAGTTAGAGTATTAGGGTCTATTATTGATAAGCTGTTTAAAATAATGGCTCTTGGTTTTTTTACCAGAATATTTGGTGCAGTTTTTGGTGTTTTGAAGTCACTTATTATTTTATCTTTTTTCTGGTTTATTATAGACTCTTATTTTTCTATTGATGAGAAAATGAAAAGCGAATCAGTGCTTCTTGCGAACGTAGAAAAAACACTAAAGTTTATACACACCAATGCAAAAAATTATTCTGAAAAAGATTTTAAAACACTAACTCCAGGCAATTCTTTGCCCTCCAAATAACTAAGCATAGCGCCGCCACCTGTCGACACATAGGAGAGTTTATTATAAAGATTGAACATTTTTATTGCATTAATTGAGTCCCCTCCTCCCACAACAGAAAAAGCACCTTTTTTTGTTTGCTGACAAACAGCTTCCGCTATTGATTTTGTGCCGACACTGAAATTTTCCATCTCAAAAACACCCATTGGACCATTCCAAATTATAGACTTTGAGTTTTTTATGTGTTTTTCAAACAATTTGATTGTATCAGGGCCAATATCTAAGCCCATATAATTAGAGTTAATATTTGAAATTTCTGAAATATAGCTGTCAGCGTTGTTTTTATATTCTTTTGCATTAACAGAGTCTAAAGGAAGCAAAAGCTTAACGTTTTTTCTTTTGGCTTTTTTTATGATTTGCTTAGCAATAGGGGCTTTTTCAGGCTCAAGTAAAGATCTACCCACAACTCCTCCCATTGAGCTTGCAAAGGTATACGCCATTCCTCCGCCAACAATTAAGTTATCAACTTTATCAAGAAGAGATGTTAAAACATCAATTTTACTTGATATTTTAGCCCCTCCAATAATTGCTGTTAGAGGTCTTTTGGGTTTTAGCAATGCTTTTTCTAAAAAATTAATTTCATTACCAAGTAAATAACCACAGTATTTATTTTTTGGAAAAAATGACGCAATTGTAAAAACAGAAGCATGTTTTCTGTGAGACACACCAAAGGCATCATTTATAAATATATCGCCATATTCTGACAGTTTTTTAGCAAAGCTAATATCACCACTTTTTTCTTCATTATAAAAACGTAAGTTTTCTAATAAAAGAATATCTCCGCCAGACATTTTGTTTATGATTAGTTTGTTTTTTTCTTCAATACAATCATTACAGAATAACACGGGTTTTTTTAATAAGTGAGACAGCCTAGTTGCGACAGGCTTTAAAGAAAATGATTTTTCTTTACCTTTTGGCCGGCCAAGGTGAGACATAATTATGATTTTTGCACGATCAGAAATTAGCTGTTTAATTGTTGGTAAAGCAGCAAGTATTCTTTCGTCGTCAATGATATTTTGTTTTTGATCTAAGGGCACATTAAAATCTACCCTTAATAAAACTCTTTTTTCAGACAAAGAAGCACCGCTAAAGCTTTTCATGAGGCAAAAATAAAATAAATACTAAATATCAAAGCAAATTATTTACATTTACAGAAATAATAATAGAATGCTTTTTAAAGATATTCCAGGAAATAAAGATATAAAAAATGAACTAATAAGTTCCGTTAAAAATAACCGGATAAGCCATGCTCAGCTTTTATTTGGCGAACCAGGTAGTGGGCAGCTACCATTGGCAATAGCATATGCAAGTTATATTAATTGCGAAAACAAACTTGAAGACGATTCGTGTGGTAATTGCTCTTCTTGTATAAAATATCAAGCAATTTCACACCCGGATCTTCATTTGGTTTTTCCAGTAATAAAGCAATATAATGGGCTAACAGTAAGTGATAATTTTGTTCACGAGTGGAGAAAATTTGTAATTGAAAACCCATACCTTTCTGTTAACGATTGGCTTGCAAAAATATCTCAAGAAACAACAAAAAATAAAACAGGAATAATAAATAAGGATGAGGCTCTTTCAATACAAAAGAAAATACGACTTAAAAATTTTGAAGCAAGCTACAAGGTTATATTATTTTGGATGCCCGAAAGAATGAATCGAGAAACCTCAAACAAAATATTAAAAACGATTGAGGAGCCTCCCCCAAAAACTATTTTCTTATTTGTCTCGGAAAAACCAGCTGATATATTACCAACAATCTATTCTAGACTTCAAAAAATAAAAATAAAAAAATTTTCTAAGCAGGATATAGAAAATTATTTTGATAATGATCTAATAAGTCAAGAGGCATTAAGCGAGCTGCAACTTATAACAGAGCGAAATCTAGGACAGCTTAAGAAACTTGTTGAAGGGGGCACAGAAGAACTAAACCTTTTTAATCATTTTTCTAGCTGGATGCGGCTTATATATAAAAGCGATATCATCGAGTTAAATAAATGGTGCGCTAATATATCACTTAACAACAGACAGGAACAAATCTTGTTTATTTCATATTCTTTGAAGATAATTAGAGATTGCCTACTTTTTAATCTGTCAAGCAATAAATTAATTGTTTCCAGCCGAAATGAGCAGGAATTTATTAAAAAATTTGCTCCTTTTATTCATGAGGAAAACATATTCTTAATTGTTGGCGAATTGGAAAAGTCAAATAGATATTTAAAAAGAAATGCAAACGCAAAAATTTTATTTTACTCGATTTCTTTAAAAATGATAAAATACTTAAAACTAAAACGTAAATTTGTAAATAAAGATTAATTATTATGAGTTGCGGAACAGGAGATTGTAGTACTTGCGAAGTTTCAGAAAATAGGGGTTGCGGGGTAAGCTCTGTTTTTGATTGGTTATATCAAATAGAGCCGAGTAAAATTAACCATAATCAATTAGTAGAGGTTCAGTTTAAGGGCGATAGAAAGGGGTACTATATAAACAGTGAAAATTTAAAACTTAAAAAAGATGATATTATAGCTACTCAGGCGGACAAATCAGGCCATGATATTGGGACGATAACAATAATTGGAGATTTGGTTGCTATGCAAATGGCAAGAAAAAAAATAAATACAGACAAAACAACATTAAAAAAAATATATAGAGTTGCTACAGAAAAAGATAAAAAAACCTGGAAAGAATCAATCAGTAAGGAAAGCGAGGTGCTTGAGGTTGCAAAAAAAACAATAAAAGAATTTAAACTTGACATGAAGCTTTCAGACGTAGAGTTTCAAGGAGACAACACAAAAGCAACCTTTTTCTATATCGCAGAAAAGAGAGTGGATTTTAGGGCTTTAATCAGAAAATACTCAAGTTTGTTTAAAGTTCGAATAGAAATGCGTCAAATCGGAGCAAGACAAGAGGCGGCTAAAATTGGGGGTATAGGAAGCTGTGGGCGAGAACTGTGTTGTTCCACGTGGATGACTGAATTCCCCCCCGTTTCAACAAGCGCTGCACGATATCAACAGCTTTCAATTAATCCACAAAAAATTTCGGGTCAGTGTGGTAGATTGAAGTGCTGTTTGAATTTTGAGCTAGATGGCTATACAGAGGGGTTGCAGCATTTTCCTAGTGCAAAAATTAGGTTAAAAACAAAAGAAGGGGAGGCAAAATTTGTTAAATTAGATGTGTTTAAACAATTAATGTATTATTACAATCCTGTAGATTCTTCTGCTGAATTATTGGTAATGCATATAAAGTCTGTTCAACAATTAATAGAGCTGAATAAAAAAGGAAGCATTCCAGAAACTTTTTCAGATTTTGTGGAAAAAACCCCAGAAGATAACACAAATTTAGAAAAGGTAATATCAGAACAAAGCCTTCATCGTTTTGATAAAAAGACGAAAAGAAAAAGATCGGAAAGAAGGAAGATTTTTAAAAAAAGTAAAATAAAGGCAAGGAAAAAACACAGAACAGATAATGGATAGATTAATATTTGTTTTTGTTTTTTGTTTTCTTGTGTCGTGTAAAACCAGCACCCATGAGGAATATAGAAGTTTTAAAAATGACATTTGGCATGCAGACAGTGTTGTTGTGTTTGAATATAACATTAACGACACAACTAAATTATATAACATAGATTTAAATATTAGGTATACAATAAATTACAAGTATCAAAATTTATTTCTTTTTTTGACAGGTAGTTTAAAAGATACCTTAGATATAAAACTAAAAGAGAAAGACGGCACCCCTTTGGGAAAGGGCTTAACAGACATAAGAGAAATCACCGTAAATATCGCTGAAAACAAAAAATATGCAACAAGAGGAAGACACGATTTAAATATTGAACAAGCCATGAGATACGGAAATGACGAATCAATTTTACAACTTTTTGATATAAAAGATATTGGACTAATAATAGTTGAAAATGAGTAAAACACAAAAGACATTGGTTTGGGCACTTGTTTTAAGTCCGTTTTTAATTCTTTTTTCATTGGTTCAGTTTACCGCTCTAGAATTTTTTGGGCCACTACCTTCTATAGAAGAATTGGATAACCCAGAAAACAATTTAGCAACCCAGGTGTTTTCTGAAGATGGGGTTAGGCTTGGCGAGTATTATTTTGAAAATAGAAAATCGTGCCAGTACCAAGAACTTCCCACACACTTACTAGAGGCATTAATTGCCACTGAAGATATAAGGTTTGAAAGCCATTCTGGAGTTGATGCGCGATCTTTATTTAGGGCTATTTATGGTGTTTTAACCAAAAAAGAATCAGGAGGAGCAAGCACAATTAGTCAGCAACTAGCTAAATTGATGTTTACAGAGCAACCAGCTACAGGAATAGACAGGGTTATGCAAAAAATAAAAGAATGGGTTATATCAGCACACCTTGAAAAACGCTATACAAAAAAAGAAATAATTTTAATGTATTTAAATAAGTTCGACTGGATAAATAACGCAGTTGGAATCAGGTCCGCCTCACATATTTATTTTAGTAAAGAACCAAAAGAATTAACCATAGCAGAGTCAGCAATGCTTGTAGGGATGCTGAAAAACCCAAGCGCCTATAACCCGTTGTCATCAAATAAAAAAATTAAGCGAGCAGCATTAACTAGAAGAAATGTTGTATTAAGTCAAATGTTTAAATATAATTTTATTTCTAAGCACGAGTACGATAATTTAAGAAAAACCACGATAGCAATAAATTATAAAAGCCCTTTTCATCCAGATGGCAGCGCAACATATTTCCGAGAGTTTTTGCGAGGATATCTTAGAAATTGGTGCGCAAATAATTTTAAATCAGACGGCTCACAATATAATTTATACACAGACGGCTTGCAAGTTTATACAACAATCAACTCAAAGCTTCAACATTATGCTGAAGATGCGGTTACAGAACACTTATCCTCGTTGCAAACAGACTTTGATAATCATTGGAAGGGATATAAAAATGCGCCTTACCACAAACTAGATGCTAAGCAGATAAACAAAATATATAACCAAACAATCAAAAGGTCAGAAAGATATAAGAAACTTAAAAAAAGAGGTTTTTCAGAAGAAAAAATAATGTCATATTTCAAAGACTCAACATATACAATGAACTTGTTTGCTTGGAAAAAAGACTCTAGTGGGACCCCATTTGCTGGTGAAATTACGGTTGAAAACATGACACCATTGGACTCAATTAAATACAACAAATCATTTATTCACTCTGGAATGATGAGTATGGATCCGCATACTGGTCACGTTAAAGCATATGTTGGAGGCATAAATTATAAGTATTTTCAGTATGATCACGTCACACAAGGAAAACGACAGGTTGGGTCTACATTTAAACCATTTTTATATGCGTTGGCAATTCAAAATGGTTATTTGCCCTGTGATGAAGTGTTAAATGTTCCTGTTGTATTTGACAAAGATGAATGGGGTCTAAGTGAGGACTGGATACCGCAAAACTCAGGCGACGACTATGAGAATATTCCAATAACACTTAAGTTTGGATTGGCCAATTCAATTAATACAATAACGGCTTATATAATGAAGCAAATAGGCCCGCATGCTGTTGTTGACTTGGCAAAAAAAATAGGTGTAAAATCAGAAATACTTCCTGTTCCGTCATTGTGCTTAGGAACATTTGACCTTTCTGTTTATGAGATGGTTGGTGCTTACTCTACATTTGTAAATAAAGGGGTGTGGAAAGAACCAATTTTTATAACTAAAATTGTAGATAAAAACGGAGTAACACTAGAGGATTTTAGTCCAAAAACACAGGAGGCTATGAGTGAAGAAACAGCCGATATCATTGTTAGAATGCTTCAAAAAGTAAAAGACGGAGCTTATAGTGAGTCAGCAAATAAAAAGTTAGGAACAGCGGTAAGGCTTAATTACAAATATGGTTTCAAGGATAGAGAAATGGGGGGTAAAACAGGAACAACACAAAATAATTCTGATGGATGGTTTATTGGTGTAACACCTGATTTAGTTACTGGTGTTTGGTCTGGCTGTGAGGACAGAGCAGCGCATTTTAGATCAACAACACTTGGTCAAGGAGCCAACATGGCACTTCCTGTTTTTGCAGAGTATATGCAAAGAGTATATGCAGATTCAACATTAACAAACAGTGCTGGTGAAAAGAAAAAATTTAATATATCAAAGCAGACAGACTTAAAGTTAGTTTGTGATGAAAATAATTTAGAAAATAATAGTGAAGAGGAATTTGAATAAAAAAAAATGATAAACAAAGTTGTACAAAGTATTGAAAAAGCATTAATTGGCGTAGAATCAGAAATGACTTTGATGTTTGGAGGGTTCGGGCTTTCTGGAATACCAGAAAACGCAATTAAAGCACTATCTAAAAAAGATATTTTTAATCTAACCTGTGTTTCAAATAACGCGGGTGTTGATAATTTTGGTTTGGGCCTTTTATTAAAAAGAAGACAAATTAAGAAAATGATTTCATCATATGTTGGAGAAAATGCTGAGTTTGAAAGACAAATGCTTTCAGGAGAACTAGAAGTAGATTTAATACCTCAGGGTACTTTAGCAGAAAGGTGTAGAGCTGGTGGGGCCGGAATACCAGCTTTCTATACACCTGCGGGATTTGGAACTGAAGTTGCTGAAGGGAAGGAAGTAAGAGAATTTAATGGAGTACCACATATTTTAGAGTATGGTTTGCGTGCAGATTTTGCCTTTGTCAAGGCCTGGAAGGGTGATACTGCTGGAAATCTTGTTTATAAAGGAACTGCTAGAAATTTTAACCCTTTAATGGCTATGGCAGGAAAAATCACCGTAGCTGAAGTTGAAGAACTAGTGCCCCCAGGAAGCTTAGATCCAAATATAATTCACACACCAGGTATTTTTGTACAAAGAATTGTTCAAGGTGATAAATATGAAAAAAGAATAGAACAGCTTACGGTAAGAAAAAAAATATAATGGCATTAGATAAAAATCAAATAGCTCAAAGAATAGCACAAGAACTAGAGCATAAAATGTATGTTAATTTAGGAATAGGAATCCCAACATTAGTTGCTAACTATATACCAAAGGGGATTGATATTGAGTTTCAATCTGAGAACGGAGTTCTTGGAATGGGCCCTTTCCCTTTTGAAGGAGAGGAGGATCCTGACATGATTAATGCAGGTAAGCAAACCATAACCACACTAGATGGTGCAGCTCTTTTTGATTCTGCCACATCATTTGCTATGATAAGAGGAAAGCACGTCCAACTCACTGTGCTGGGAGCAATGGAAGTGGCTGAGAATGGGGATATAGCGAATTGGAAAATACCAAATAAAATGGTTAAGGGTATGGGGGGCGCAATGGACCTTGTTGCATCTGCTGATAATATTATTGTAGCCATGATGCATACAAATCGCTCAGGAGAGAGTAAAATTTTAAAAAAATGTACCCTTCCTATAACCGGAGTAAGTTGCGTAAAAAAAGTTATAACAAACTTGGCGGTTCTTGATATTACAAAAAAAGGGTTTCAATTAATAGAAAGAGCACCAGGGGTATCAGTAGAGGAAATAATAAAGGCAACAAAAGCAGATTTAATTATAAATGGGCCAATACCAGAAATGAACCTATAACCATCTCAAGATTGAGATATAAAATACATTACAGATATCACTAAAATACAGAGATTAATTATTATAATTATCCCATGCAGCCTAAAGAAAGCAGCTAAATTAGCTAAGCCATCTTCAAGATTATTCTGCTTATATTGTGACCCGCTTCCTCTTAAACACTTTAAAGTATTGCTGGAGAAATCACAAAGGTATTTAGCACTAAAAAACAATATTGTAAGGCCAATTAACCAACCAAAAAGTATACCAGCAGGAATATCCTCCATCCCGGCTTGTAAAATTAAATACATTATTCCACAGCAGGATAAGGCAAATACAATATATAATATTGTTCCTATAAAGTTTGTCCAGTAAGACAATTTTTCTAAAGAATCGTTTATAGAAAAACTTATGTTTATATTATTCGCAGATTCGTTGCTAGATTTATTTGATCCGCCTAATTTTTTTTCTAAAGCCTCTAATCTTGATTTCAGCTCTTCTGATTTGTTTAAACCTTTATCACTCATAATATAATTTTCAAACAACAGATAATATGCATGCCTATTAATTTAATTAATTACAAAAATTTGTTTAATAAGCTTTTAACTAAATTAAAAATTGGCAGTTTTATCCGTTTTTTAATTAATTGACTATTACTGTGCTAAATCCTTTTTGTTAAATATAGCAGTCTTGGACCATTTACCATGGAAGCTTTGTCTTTTTTCGCCTAAAACAAGAAAACATCCAACAAAAATAGCCAAACCATATAAAGTACCCACCATAGATAGAAAAGATAATCCAATCAGCGTTAATATAGAGATTAAACCCTGACCATTATAGAAAGCCCATCTTGTCATATATGTTTTAACGTTTGCCTCAGTACCATCTTCATTACCAACCTTGATGCCGAACATCATTTTGGCTGGAGAGGCACCGGTAAAACCCTCAATCAATGAGTATAAAACTGATGTGATTGGAATTGAAAGAATCCATCCAGCAAGAAAACCACCAACACCTGCGGCTGCATCACCTCCTGCCGCTTCAGATATGCCCGCACCAACAATTGCACCAACAATTGGCCCAATAATAAAAGAACCAAGTATCATTATTACAACTAGGTCAACCAGTTTTGCCCCTAATCTTGGACCAAAGCCAATTCTTTTTTCATAATTTGTTTCCATTTTTTAATAGTTTATAGTTAGTAAATAGTAGTTTAATGATCACAAACGTAATGCTTTTTCTTTAACATTCCTAATTTTTAATAGTTGATGTTTTTTTAATATCTTCCATTCTTCCTTCAGGAATTGCATCAATTAGTTTTTTTGTGTATTCTGTTTTAGGGTTGCGGTAAATATCATCTGCATCACCCATTTCTTCTATTATCCCACCCTGCATTACTACCATTCGGTCGCTCATATATTTAACAACAGAAAGATCGTGAGAAATAAAAATATATGTTAATCCATAATCTTTTTTTAATTCATTTAGTAAATTTAAAACTTGTGCTTGCACAGAAACATCAAGCGCAGAAACCGACTCATCACAAATAATAAACTTTGGATTAACAGCTAGTGCTCTAGCGATACCAATTCTTTGTCTTTGCCCACCTGAAAACTCATGTGGATATCTGTAAAAATGAGTTGGGTCTAGGTTTACTCTCGCAAGCAATTCTTCAACTCGTTTTTTTCGCTCTTCATTGTTTTTTAAAATACCATGAACTTGCATGGGTTCCATAATAGCATTACCAATAGTCATTCTAGGGTTCAATGAAGAGTACGGATCTTGAAATATGATTTGCACCTCTTTTCTAAAAGCTCTCAATTCTTTAGCATTCATTTTTGTAACATCCTTTCCTTGGTATAAAATTTCTCCTTCAGTGGCTTGCTCTAACTGAATAATCGTTCTTCCAATTGTGGTTTTTCCACAACCACTTTCTCCAACTAATCCAAGGGTTTCACCCGGGTAAACATCAAAAGTTACATTATTAACAGCTTTAACATAGCCAGTTGTTTTACCAAAAAAGCCGCCTTTTATAGCAAAAAATGTTTTAAGGTTGTTAATTTGTAAAATTGGATTTTGAGATAAAAGCTCCTTTTGTTTGTCCTCTCTTATTTTTTTTGGAATAATTAGTTTTTTTGTAAACGCATCAACCGAAACACCACTATCTTTTATATTTCCAGAATCATCTACTTGCATAAAATCTGAAACTGTTGGCAAAAATTTATATCGGTGCTCTAATGGGGGTCTGCATGCCAAGAGTCCTTTTGTATATGGGTGCTTTGGGTTTTTAAAAATATTCCATACGTCTCCTTGTTCAACAACCTTGCCTTTGTACATAACAACAACTTTATCTGCTAACTCAGCAATTACTCCTAAGTCGTGGGTAATAAACATTATTCCCATCTCATTTTCTTTTTGCAATTGCTGCATTAGCTCTAAAATTGTTTTTTGAACAGTAACATCTAAAGCTGTAGTGGGCTCGTCCGCAATAAGAACAGACGGTTTACAGCTCATAGCCATAGCAATCATTACCCGTTGTTTTTGCCCACCTGAAATTTGATGAGGATAAGAGTTGAACACCCTTTCAGGGTCCGGAAGTTTTACACTTTTAAATAATTCAATTGTTAGCTCTTTTGCTTCTTTTACATTCATTTTTTGGTGTAGCATTATAGCCTCAACAACCTGATCCCCACAAGTAAAAACAGGATTTAACGAAGTCATAGGTTCTTGAAATATCATTGCTAACTCATTGCCCCTATAGCTTCGCATCTCTTCCTTAGATAGCTTTAATAAATCTACTACCTCATTATTTTCTTTATGAAATAATATTTCTCCACCACTGATTACACCTGGGGGCGTCGGAATTAAGCGCATTGCGGAAAGAGATGTAACTGATTTGCCAGAACCCGACTCTCCAACAATACCAATAGTTTCTCCCTTATTTAGCGTGAAACTGACATTATTTACAGCTTTGACAGTGCTACCTTCAGTGTGAAATTCGGTTACTAAATTTTTAAATTCTAATAGTTTTTTCATTACATAATCTTGTTTATGGTGTTAAAAATATAGTTTTTAATCAATATATGCAGACTTATTGTTAGTATTGTTAAAAATAAGTTAGAAAAACATTTCTAGAGCACCATCAAGGTATTCATATAAGTCCTTGTGATGACCATTTGGTAATTCTTCGCTAGATTTTTCACCTAATCTTACAATTATCATGTTTTTTTCAGGAACACAAATTACATACTGACCCAAATGACCTCTAGAATAAAAAACATCTAACCCTTTGTGTCGTGTAATCCAAAAATGGTAACCATAACGTTCATTTGGCAATCCATTTTTAGCAACAAGATTAGAAGGGGTAACAGCTTGCTTAACAAATGAACTATCAATTATTCTAACGTTGTTATAAACTCCATAATTTAAATATAACTTTCCTATTCTAGCAAAATCTCTTGCGTTTGAGTTTATACAGCAAAAGGCTTTTTCATTCCCATGATTGTCAGTGCTCCAGCTAGCCTCTTCAGAGGCTCCCATAGGAACCCATAGTTTTTCCGACATATATTTGCTTATTGTTTTATTAGTCGCACTTTCTATAACAAACGAAAGGATTTGCGTGCATGAACTATGATATATAAATGTTTTTCCCGGAAAATCTATACTTCTTAAATTTAGTGTTAGCTTCTTTAGATTATCACCATAATAGGCTTCTGCGGTTTGTCCTAAAGGGTTATAATAATTTTCGTTCCAATTAAGCCCTGAGCTCATTGTTAACAAATGCTTAATGGTAATTTTTGATTTTTGACCGTACCTAAACTCGGGTAAAAAATCTCCAACTCTTTGATCTACGCTTTTAATATAACCATCTTTTATAGCTGCTCCAATTAGTGTGGCAACCCAACTTTTAGCCATTGAAAAAGAATTAGACACGCTTGTTGAAGAGTACCCCCTCCAGTATTTTTCGTATGATATACTATCATTAACGATAATTAAAAAGGCTACACTTTGATTTTTGTTATGTAATTTCTGCAAACTTTTGGGCAAACCAATATCATTATAGTTCTCTGAAAGTAACCAGCTTTGTTTGTCTCCCGCAGAAACATTAGATTGATCAAAATAAATAAAATCTCCGATGTAAGATGAGTTGTATCCCTTTAAATAGGTAATAGAAATAGCTTTGTACAGCCAAGATTTACCACTTAAAACTATTATAAGATTTATTAAAATAATGAATATAATAAGAGCCCTAAATAGTTTTTTTGTTTTCATAAGGCTCCATTTCAAACAAAAGCATTAGCTTTTTTTTCAATTTGTTTTTTAAATTATTGATTTCCACTTCCTCTCCCAGCTCTTTTTGCACTGAGGTGACATTTTTTCCAACTATGCCACAGGGAATTATATGATTGAAGTAGCTAAGATCCGAGTTAACATTAAGCGCAAGACCATGCATTGTAATCCATCTACTCGATTTTACACCAAGGGCGCATATTTTTCTTGCATTTTTTTTCCCCACATCTAACCATACGCCGGTTTCACCAATTGAGCGCTCAGCATTTAAGCCATACTCCCTAAGAGTTAAAATAACAGCTTCTTCTAAAAGCCGCAGATACTTACCTATATCAGTAAAAAAATTGTCTAAATCTAAAATAGGATAACCAACAATCTGCCCCGGACCATGATATGTAATGTCGCCACCTCGGTTTATTTTATAAAAATTTGCCCCTTTTTGTTTTAAAAACTTTTCATTCACTAAAAGATTACTTTTTTTTCCGTTTTTACCAAGGGTGTAGACATGTGGGTGTTCACAAAACAACAAATAATTTGTTGTTTCTTTAAAGGTATTATTTTTTCTGTTTTCAGACTTTACAGCTAGTATTTTTGAAAACAAAAACTCTTGATAATCCCAACATTTTTTATAATCAATTAGCCCTAAATCTTCAAAGAATACCTTCTTGTTCATTTTTCTTTTGAAAGTTCAGATTTAAGATAGTTTATTACATCAATTTCAATCGCATCAACATTATTTAAAACTGATAAAAACCAACTAACCCAGTCTCCAAAATTTATTAGATACAAAGAATTCTGTATTATTGAATTTCCTTTGCTCCAAACTTCACTAATATTATTAGTATATTCCGAAATAACTTGTTTACTAATATCTATTCTTAATTGATTTTTTTGTAAGTCACAGTTGTTTCTTAAAAAAATCACGCCTAAATTATGTGTATTTGTTCTCCACCCTAACAATTCATTGTGGTTCATTTCAGGAATTGTGTGGTGCCAGGCCAAAACCTTACTATTTTCATTTATTTGTTGACGAAACCTAACAGCAACTCCTTCAAAACCATCCGCCGCATAAATTACAGGTGTTTTTCCATGCAGTTTGTCTGCTAAATTATTGGCTTCTTTTTTTATCTGTTTTTGCTCTTTTTCTAGCAAACAAATAGCGTCATTAAAATCTTTTTGCCAATCAAAATCAATAATATTATAATGTTTTAGTAATTTAAATAAGACGGTAAATGAATATCCAAACATCGCCCTTGGAGGATTGCCGCCGGGTATAACTATGTGGTTATAGTTTTGTTTTTTTGCAATTGACTTGAGCTCTCCTCCTGATGTTATAATTGCAATTTCACAGCCTTTAACAATGCATTTTTTTAATGCGCTTATGGTCTCTTCAGTGTTGCCAGAATATGAACTAACAATTACAAGTGTTTTGTCACTAACAAAATCAGGAAGATCATAGTTTTTAGTTGATAGCACAGGCACAGAGCAATCAGGCGCAATAATGTCTTTAACAATTGTTCCTCCTATTCCAGATCCCCCCAGCCCAATAATTAAAACATTTGTAAATTCTTTGCCATTTTTTTGAAGAACAGTCTTATCGGCAATATTAAGAGCTTCTTTTAAATGATTTGAAAAGTCATTAATGTAGTCCATCATTTTCATTTAGAATAGGTTTTAGTTAAAAAAGAAGTCGAAAATACGAAATAATAGGATAATAGAATTCCTATCTTTGCAAAAAAACTTTATATGCAAAACGCTATTTCAGAACAAGAAAGGATAAGAAGAGAATGTTTAAATCAACTGTTGGAGCTTGGCATCAAACCATATCCTGCTGAGATGTTTGATGTAAACACTACTTCAAAGAAAATTAAAGAAAATTTTAACAAAGAACAAGATCTGGAGGTTGTTGTTGCGGGTAGAATTATGAGTAGAAGAATAATGGGAAAAGCATCTTTTATGGAGCTGCAGGATTACGAGGGCAAAATACAAGTTTACATAAATAGAGACGAAATATGTGGGGGGGAGGATAAAACTATGTATAACCATGTGTTCAAAAAACTCTTAGATATAGGAGATATAGTTGGAATAAGCGGTACGGTTTTTAAAACACAGGTTGGCGAAATCTCCATAATGGCGAAAAACATAAAATTATTGGCAAAATCTTTAAGACCTCTTCCTCTTCCTAAAAAAGATAGTGAAGGAAACATTTATGACGCATTTACAGATCCTGAAAAAAGATATAGACAAAGATATGTTGACCTCATTGTTAATCCAGATGTCAAAGATGTTTTTATTAAAAGAACAAAGATAACGAACACAATGCGCACTTTCTTAAACAAAAAGGGTTATCTTGAGGTTGAAACCCCTATTCTGCAACCTCTTTATGGTGGGGCCGCAGCTCGTCCATTTAAAACACGTCATAATACTCTTGATATGGACCTTTATTTAAGAATAGCAAATGAATTATATTTAAAGAGGTTAATTGTTGGGGGTTTTGATGGTGTTTATGAGTTTTCTAAAGATTTTAGAAATGAGGGCATGAGTAGGTTTCACAACCCAGAATTCACTCAAATGGAATTGTACGTAGCTTATAAAGACTACAATTGGATGATGAACTTAGTTGAAGAGATGGTTGAGAAGGTTGCCCTTGATATTTATGGTAAAACAGAAGTCCAGGTGGGAGAGCATATCATCAATTTTAAAAAACCATGGCAAAGGTATAGTATGTATGAAGTAATTGAACATTTTACTGGTGTTGATATATCAATGATGGATGAAGAAGAGCTAAAAGATACAGCAATAAAAATGGGAGTTACAATAGATAAAAGCATGGCTAGGGGTAAGCTAATAGATGAGGTTTTTGGTCAAAAGTGCGAAGGCAAATTAATCCAGCCTACATTTATAACAGATTATCCAATTGAAATGTCCCCTTTAGCAAAAAAACATAGAAAACATAAGGGTTTGGTAGAACGTTTTGAAGCAGTGTGTAATGGAAAAGAAATATGTAATGCCTTTTCGGAGCTCAATGACCCAATAGATCAAAGAATTCGATTTGAACAACAGCTTGAGCTTGAAAAAAGAGGAGACAAAGAAGCTATGCTTTTAGACGAAGATTTTATCCGTTCGTTAGAGTATGGAATGCCCCCAACCGCAGGTCTTGGCATAGGTATTGATAGACTAGCTATGATTATGACAAATTCAAAATCAATTCAGGATGTTCTGTTTTTTCCTCAAATGAAACCAGAGACTAATGAATGAAATAGATTTAAAAAAGATAGTTACTTTGTTAGATAAGCACGAGATTAATGGAGAAGAATTAGAGCAACTTTTGTATGCGCGCAAAACAAACAAAGAGGTAAGGTTTTTAATTATAGATGTTAGAGAAGAAGATGAATACCAAGAAAAAAGAATAAAGGGAGTAGATTATTTAATACCGCTTTCAAATTTCAAACACAACATTTCCATAATTCAGGATAAAAAAGATATCCCTATAATTACTCAGTGTAGAATAGGCGCCAGATCCGCTACGGCTCAAAGCCAAATGCTTCTGTGGGGGTTTAAAACAGTAATTAACCTAAGTGGTGGGATAACACACTATAAAGGAAAGACTATTTAAAGATTAATTTGGTTTTTTTTAGTCCAATTAGTTTAACAACTTCTTTTCTGTCTGCACTAAATAATTTTTTAGTTGACCCAAAATGACTAATTAATAACTGGCTTGTTTTTGGCCCGATACCTTTAATTTCTTCTATGGAGTTATGAAGTTTATGTTTCACACGTTTTTTTCGGTGTTTAGTTATTGCAAACCGATGGCTTTCATTTCTTATTCTTTGAATTAATTTTAAACTAATAGATCTTTTGTCAAGATAAAGAGGAATACTATCGTTTGGAAAATATATTTCTTCAAGTTTTTTTGCAATTGAAATAATAGGAATTTTTCCAATTAGATTTAGTTTAGTTAAACTTTTTAGGGCAGAACTTAGCTGCCCTTTACCCCCATCAATTATGATTAAGTTTGGTAACGGGGATTTTTTTTCTAATAAAGAGTTATATCTTCGAAAAATCACCTCCTCAATACTTTGAAAATCATTTGGTGTTTTAACGGATTTAATATTAAAAATCCGATAGTTCTTTTTGCTAGCAATTCCATTTTTAAAAACAACACAAGAGCCAACAGAATGGGCTCCCTGTATATTTGATATATCAAAACACTCAATATGTTTTGGCGAAGTCTTTAACCTCAAATCTCTTTGTAGTGTAAGTAGGATATTTTTTTTGTCCATATTTTCAGCTCTAATAGCTTTAGCTTTTTGTTTTTCTTTTTGCATTATCAGAGCGTTATTTAAACTCAGTTCTACAAGTTTTCGTTTATCACCAATTTTAGGAGTAAATATTTTTAAATCACCAAGATTACTATTAAAAACAGTAGATGAAAAAATACTTTTTGAAGTACTTTTATACTTGTTTCTTATGTCAACGATAAAAAGACGTAACAATTCTTCATCAGTCTCATTTAATTTTTTACTTAATTCCATACTTTGTGTTTGCACTATACAGCCCCCAACAACTTTAAGATAATTTACAAAAGCTCGATCATCTTCAGAAATAATTGAAAAAACATCAACATCATTTATTTTAGGGCTAACAACAACTGATTTTGCCTGGTAAGTTTTTAATAAATCTAGTTGTAGTTTAATGCTTTGAGCTTTTTCAAACTCTAATTTTTTCGCATAAACATCCATTTTTTCTTTAAGATTATTAATCACTAGTTGCACTTTGCCATTTAAAATTTTTTTAACATCTGAAATAATTTGTAAGTAATTATTTAGTTGTTCTTCAGAATCGACAGTACGTTTGAGATATGAAAAAGGGGTCCAACCATGAGCGTAAAAAATATCTGAGAAAAAACTAAGTAAAGCTTTTACAACTTTAGTAGACGCGTAAGGCCCAAAGTATTCCCCCGTGTCTTTTTTAATAATTCTCGTTTGATATATTCTTGGTACACTTTCGTTAGAAATACATATCCACGGGAAGGTTTTTCCGTCTTTAAGCAAGATGTTATATCTTGGCTGGTATTTTTTTATAAGATTATTCTCTAGCAGCAAAGCATCCATTTCTGTATTTACCACCACATAACTTATTTTTTCTATTTTATTTACAAGAACACGAGTTTTTAGGTCTAGTTTAGCTTGATTATTTTTAAAATATGACCTAACTCTGCTGTTCAGATTTTTTGCTTTACCAACGTAAATTACTTCTGCCTTTTTATTATAATATAAGTATACACCGTTTGTTTTTGGTAAATTATTTATTGTATGTAACAAACGTTTATTTTTATCTTGCATATCTATACTTTATTTTTCTCCTTCAGCGTCTTAATTTATAGAAAAACTCTCAAAGTTTTTTATTGTGGCCTGTAAATATAGTATTTTTGATTTCTTAATTTATTATATGAAAATAGCAATTATTGGCGCAACAGGAATGGTTGGAAAAGAAATGATAGAGGTTTTGTCTAATTGTAAATTGCCGATATCTAACTTAATTCCAGTTGCTTCTGAAAAATCACTAAATCAAAAACTTTTATTTAATGGAAAGAAATTAACTGTTCAGCCATTAAATCAAAATATTTTAGATCAGAAAATTGACATTGCACTGTTTTCAGCAGGCTCAGAGGTTTCAAAAGTTTGGGCTCCAAAATTTTCAGATGTAGGTTGTAAGGTAATAGATAATTCATCGTATTGGAGAATGTCTACAGATCATAAGCTGATTATTCCAGAAATTAATGGAAAACAATTATCAAAAAGAGATATGATAATCGCTAATCCAAATTGTTCAACAATACAGCTTTTAATGGTTCTTAGCCCATTACACAAAAAATATAAAATAAAGCGAGTAGTTCTTTCTACCTATCAAGCAGTTAGTGGCACAGGAAAAAAAGCTGTAGATCAACTTCAAAAAGAACAAGATGGGTTATTAGTAGACAAAGCATATCCTCATCAAATTTATCAAAATATTTTGCCTCAATGTGACGAGTTTACAGAAAATGGTTATACAAAAGAAGAGATGAAGCTAACTAATGAAACACGAAAAATATTAGATAAGAATATAGATGTTGTTGCCACTGCTGTTCGCGTACCCGTCACTAGAGGGCACTCAGAAAGTGTAAATATTGAGTTTGAACGTGATTTTGATGTGAAAGAGGTGCGACAATGTTTACAAGAAAGCCCTGGCCTAGTTGTTTTGGATAACCCACTTAAAAATGTTTACCCTATGCCGCTAACAAGTAAAAAAAAGGATGATGTTTTTGTTGGCAGAATCAGAAGAGATTTTACAAAAGAAAATTGTATTCAGTTGTGGATTGTTTCAGACAATTTAAGAAAGGGTGCCGCAACTAATACCGTACAAATTGCAGAATATTTAATTAGAAAAAAACTGCTTTAAATGATCATTAGTCATAAGTATAAATTTGTTTTTGTTGGCCTTCCTTTTTCAGCTTCTTCAGCTATTTCAAAGGAATTGAACTTAATGTATGAGGGCAAAGCGCGATTATCTAAACATTCATTATACCAAGACTTTTTAAAAGATGCAAAAGCAAATGAATTAAACTATTTCGTTTTTGCTGTTTTAAGAAATCCTATGGAGATAGTTGTAACGGGGTATGAAAAAATGAAAGCAAACGCTAAGGGAAACTTTACGAACCCGCAACTTTTTACTGAAAAAGGCGGTCATATAACAAAAAAACACAGGCAAAGGTTTCAATATATACATCAACAAGGCGCAAGTTTTCAGCAGTATTTTGCGCGATACTTTAAGCAGCCATATGATAATTTGGCAAGCTTAACTATTGATAATTGTGACTATGTGATAAGATATGAAAACATTGAAAACGATTACATTGAAGCTTTAAAAAAAGCAGGAATCAAAAATCCAAGACCCCTGCCTGTCGCAAATAAAACAGTTGGTAAAAAGACCGAGATACTTTCTTATTATTCAGATGAAATAAAAGACCAGGCTATTTATGTTTTTGGTCCTTTTTTTAAAAAATACAAATATCAATTTCCTGAAACTTGGGGAAAAAATATACAGCCATCAGTAAAGAGCATGATTCATTTTAAAGCACTTTCTTTTTTAAGAAAACTTAATTACAAGTATTTTAAAAATAAATCTGAAAAGGTAGGTTTAAAGGATACAATATATGGTGATATACAAAGGCAAGCAAAAAGCAATACTAAAACTCATTTCGATAAAAGCAAATAAGCATAAAAATACCAATTGAAATTCCTGCATCAGCTAGATTAAAAACGGGCTCAAAGAAAGTAAAAACATTGTCATAACCCTCTAAAATAGAAAGCAAAGTCTTATCTGAAAAAGGGATCGGTATGGCTAACCATTGTGGCAGGTCAATTTGAAAAATTTTAAAAGAAAACATATCAACTACTTTCCCCTGAAAAAGTGAAGAGTATCCTTTATGATCACTAAAAATTTTTGCAGGCTCTTGTTGATTCTCTAGCCAAGGGTTATACACATCACTTTCGGTAAAAACTATTCCATAAAATGTAGAATCCACGATATTGCCGACAGCTCCTCCAATAATCAGACCGAGAGCAATTATTGCTCCAGCAGAAAGACGTTTTATAATTTTTTTTACATAATAAATACCGCCAATTACCACTATTATTCTAAACAACGTTAATCCTATTTTAGTGGCTTCACCTGAATCTCCTAAAAAACCGAAGGCCGCACCATTATTTTCAAGAAATCTTATAACAAACCATTCTTGATCAAACATCATGAAAGATTCATTAATAAGCATGTTGGATTTAATCCAAACTTTTAAAATTTGATCAAAAAAAACAAGCGATATTGAAACAAAAAATAATTTTTTCAAAATATTTATTGTGCATTTTTTGCCTCAATACTAAGTGTTGCGTGAGGAACAAGTCTTAACCTTTCTTTTGAAATTAACTTTCCAGTAACACGACAAATACCATAGGTGTTATTTTCAATTCGTATTAATGCATTATGAAGACTTCTTATAAATTTTGCTTGTCTTTCGGCAAGCTTAACATTTTCTTCTTTAGAAAGAGTTGTTGACCCCTCTTCAAAAGCTTTAAAAGATGGAGACGTGTCCTCAGTTCCATTATCGGAGTCATTGGCTGTCGCTGCTCTTAATATAGCTAAATCTTCTTTGGCGCTTTCTAGCTTTGTTAAAATGATTTTTTTAAACTCTTCTAACTCTTTAGCTGAATATGTAGTTTTTTCTTTCATAATTAATTTTTTTCTATGAGAACAATTGCTTTTAAGTTTTCAATTAGCTGTATTTCAGAGCCTTTATCAATCTTTTTCTCTTCATAATATAATGTTAAAGCCAATGTTTCCTCACAAATATAAGAGAAATTATTTTTAATTGCATTTGACAATTTATGGTTTTCTTCCACACGGATAGTTATTTTATCAGTAACCTCTAAACCAATTTCTTTACGCAAATTTTGTATTCTATTTACAAACTCCCTGGCTAAACCTTCGTCTTTTAATTCTTCTGTTATTGCAATGTCTAGCGCTACTGTTATATTTTCATGTGCACTTACACTATATCCTTCAACGTCACCGGTACTAATTTCAAAATCATTGATGTCTAAAATTATCTTGTCTGTAATTCTGTATGTTTTTTCTCTTTCTAAGAGTTTAATATCCTCAGAATTAAATTCAGATATTTTTTTGGAAATAAAGCTCATGTCCTTACCATACTTTGGGCCTAACGTTTTAAAGTTTGGCTTTATTTTTTTAGTTATAAATGTTGATGTTTCATCAATTATTTCAACTTTTTTAATATTCAGTTCATGCTTTAGGATTTCAGCAACACTTTCAATATCTTCTTTTGTGTTCTTGTCGAGTACAGGTATTACTACTTTTTGTAACGGCTGTCTGACCCTGATTTTTTCTTTTTTTCGTAAAGAAAGCGCAACAGATGTTATTTTTTGTGCCAAGCCAACCCTTCTTTGAAGATCATCATTAATATAACCTTCATTAACAGTAGGAAAGTCAGAAAGATGAACAGAACTAAATGTATCGTGAGAATATTTTTTGAGATCTTGATATAGTTGGTCAGTATAAAATGGAGCAACAGGAGAAGAAATGATTGTAATATTTATTAGACATTCATGTAAGGTTTGGTAGGCAGCAATTTTTTCCACACTATATTTGTCTTTCCAAAATCTTCTTCTGCTTAATCGGACATACCAATTACTTAATTTGTCAATTACAAAAGCTTGTATTAACCGTGTGACAGTTGTCGGTTCATAATCATTATAGTTATTTTCAACTTGCTTTATTAGGGTATTAAGCTCAGAAATAATCCAACGATCAAGCTCATTACGATCTTGAATTGGAGTCTTCTCTTCCAAGCCGGTAAAGCCGTCAATGTTAGCATATAGGGCAAAAAATGAATAAGTATTGTATAGGGTTCCAAAAAATTTTCTTTGAACCTCAATAATGCCTTCTTCATCAAACTTTAGATTATCCCAAGGTTGAGCGTTGGAAACCATATACCACCTTGTTGCATCTGCACCATACTTATCTATTACATTAAAAGGATCAATAGCATTTGCTAGTCGTTTGGACATTTTGTTTCCATTTTTGTCCAGAACCAATCCATTAGAAATAACATTTTTATAAGCAACAGAATCAAAAAGCATACTAGAAATTGCATGAAGAGTAAAAAACCAACCCCTTGTTTGATCAACCCCTTCAGCAATAAAGTCTGCAGGAAAATTTTGTTCAAAAACATCTTTGTTTTCAAAAGGATAATGTAATTGAGCGTATGGCATAGCACCAGAATCAAACCAAACGTCAATTAGGTCAATTTCCCGATACATGGGGCTACCATTTTTTGATACCAAAACAATTTCGTCAACATAGGGCCTATGTAGATCAAACGTTTTATAGTTTTCATCATTCATATCACCAACAGAAAACTTTTCTAGTATATTTTTGTTCATAAAGCCTGCTGAAATAGACTTTTCAATTTCTTTTTTTAGTTGTTCTATTGAGCTTATGCAAATTTCATCATCGCTATTTTTGGATTTCCAAATAGGAATAGGGATACCCCAAAATCGCGAGCGAGATAAATTCCAATCCACTAAATTTTCTAACCACTTCCCAAAACGACCTTCCCCGGTAGAATGAGGCTTCCAGTTAATAGTTTTATTTAGCTCAATCATTCTTTCTTTGAGGTCTGTAGTTTTAATAAACCAGCTATCGAGTGGATAGTACAATATAGGCATGTCGGTTCTCCAACAATGCGGGTATGAATGTTCATATTTTTCGGAATGAAAGCAATATCCCTTTTCTTTTAAGTAAATTACAATTTGAATATCAGCTGACAACTTTGGCCTTTCCTCTTCTTTTTCGTAATACTCATTTTTAACATACATGTTGGCAAAGTCAGTCACAGTATTTAAAAATTTACCCTGTTTATCAACTAGCGTTAAGCTACCAATACCATTTTGTTTTGCAACTCTGTTATCATCAGCACCAAAACTAGGCGCCATATGAACAATACCTGTTCCATCCTGTGTGGTAACAAAGTCACCTAAAACTACTTTGAATGCATTACCATCTTGGGGCTGCTCATATTTAAACAATTGCTCGTAAGACAATCCATTAAATTTTTTACCATCAAACACGCCTAATACTTTAAAAGGAATATTTTTATTTCCTTTTTTATAATCACTAAAGCTTAGGCTTGAATTTTTTTCAGGAAAAAATTTGGGGGCTAGCTCTTTAGCAATTATCACAGATATTTGTTCTCCTGTGTATTGATTGAGTGTTTCTATTAAAAGATAATTAATTTTTGCACCAACAGCAAGTGCAGTATTAGAAGGTAATGTCCACGGAGTTGTTGTCCAGGCTAAAAAGAAAATATCGTTTTTAGTATTTGAAAATAAAAAAGTTGAAAGTTTATTATTTATTATTTTAAACTGCGCAACAGCAGAAGTATCTTTTACATTTTTATAACAACCAGGTTGATTTAGTTCATGAGTACTTAAACCCGTTCCTGCTTTTGGAGAAAAAGGCTGTATAGTGTGCCCCTTATACAGCAGTTCTTTTTCGTGTAGTTTAGATAAGAGCCACCAAACACTCTCAATATATTTGTTTTCATATGTTATATACGGATTATCTAAATCAACCCAATAACCCATTTTTTTTGTTATGTCTTCCCAAGAGTTTTTGTATCGCATGACGTTAGATCGACACGCATTATTATATTCATTTATAGAAATTTTGGAGCCGATATCATCTTTATTAATACCTAGTTCTTTTTCTACCCCAAGCTCTATTGGCAACCCATGGGTGTCCCAGCCGGCCTTTCTATTGACTTTGTATCCTTTTAAAGACTTGTATCTACAGAAAAGATCTTTTAGTGTTCTGGCTATTACATGATGAATACCAGGCATTCCGTTTGCAGAAGGAGGACCTTCATAAAAGTTAAAGTTTTTGTTGTTTTTATGTTTATCAATACTTTTTTTAAAGGTATTATTTTTTTGCCATTGCTCTAAAATATTTTTATGAGCATTTGCTAGATTTAGTTTTTTGTATTCTTGAAACGAAGACATTTTTTTGAATTTGCCGCAAATATAGTTTTTGCAATTCAGATAAACAATTACAAAAGCATAATTAAATTTGGATTATCTAATAATTGTTAATTCAGAAATTTCTTGATGTTTCCAACCGTCAAAATCTTGATAGTATATTTGACAAATATATAGCCCCATAGGAACGACGTTTCCTGATTGATAATGTGTGCCATTCCAACCTTTTTCACAAGAAAGATCGTCGATATTTGATGTGGAAAAAACAAGGTTACTGAAGCGATCAAAGATATTTATATAAAATGTGTTTTTTCTTATTCCATTAAACTCTATACAGAATTTGTCATTAACCCCATCTAAATCTGGTGTAAATGAGTTAGGGATATAAAGCCAATGCTCATCTGTTATAGTTACCAGTTTTTGTGTTGTGTCAACACAACCTTGATTATCTTCAACTATTAATGTAATTTGATAAATAGCGATTGAATCTTTATATGTATGATAAGGGTTTTGTATTGAATATGTTGAGTTGTCTCCAAAGTCCCACATCCAACCTATAATATTCCCTGTTGATTTATCAACAGCTTGAGAGGAAGTATATATTATTGACATTGTGTCGGGATTTGCTACAAAATCAGCTGTTGGAGGGGTTAGTGTAGTTACATAAGCCTCACCGCTTGTGACACCCATTTCATTTGCATCTACATACGAAACTAAAGTGTAATTACCTGCTGTTTTTGTCTTTATTATGTATGGGTTAATAGATGTTGTAATTGCAGGCTGAGCTTCTCCGTTAATAGAATATGTAAATGTATATGGACTAACCCCATTAAAAAATATGCTTACTTCAGCATCTTCCTTAGAGTTTTCGCAAATAGTATCATTTCCAGAAATGAACGCCGAGCTATATGAAATGTTTAGTGTTATTGTGTCACTATAAAGCCCGTAAAAAGAATTGTTCATTGCACCTCCATTTAGCATACTATTGAAATTTGTTGTCCACGAAGCAAAACTGTAATCAGGGTCAATATTTGGGCTAAGAGTGTTTAAATCGTCTATAAATACATTTGTAGAATAAGGAAAAGTATTGATGTTTACTCCGTTTATAGCAATAGACGTATTAGTTCCAGCTGGGTTTACAGTGTAAACAATTGTTGGTTTTTGATATAAGTTTAATTTTATAGTGTCATGTCCAACAACATCAAATGATACACTCTCATTTAATGTAGATGGTAAAATTACGCTACTATCAGAATCCCAATATTCAAAACCATAATTAGGATCAATAACAGGCACTAAAGTAACATTTTCATCAACAAGCGGAGAGTCCATATATGGGAAAACGTTAATAATATTACCATTAATATTTATTGATGTTGTTGTTCCAGGTGGAATTACCTCATAAACAATATCCTTTGTCTCTCCAAAATATGCCCTTATAATTACATCATCTTGAAGGTCTATTACTAACGTATCAATATTTGGGTCATAAGTGTATGCGGTAGAAGCAACTACTTCCCAATGGCTAAAGTTACCACTTTTTACTTCAAAAGGAAGGTCAATACCCCCAAAACGCTCGTCTATAAATGGTGTATTAAAATTATTAATTAAGTTGTTATTACTCATTTCAACCTCTCCAACACCAATAATTTCAACTGTTACATCAAAAACACCAGTAATTGCTGTGTCGCAATCAACAAAACCAGAATTCATACTGTCACATCTAGCTAAAATAAAATTTCTCAAATCCGTCACGTTGTTTTGCCAGCCAGTATATGACCCCCCCCAAGTGGCAATTTGCCTAGGCATCTCAGGCTCAATTACAGCAATCATACTGTCAAGAATATGAATCATATATGTACAAGAAAGAGGTCCATTTGCTAAATCTTGCCATCTGTTAATGTAATCATCATGAAACTCTTGGTTAGTTAACATCTCATTCCATATTGGAACGTGTCCTTGACCACCAGTATTTCCCAAAGTACTCGGATCACATGGTTCTGCATTTGGGTCTGAACTAGGAATACCCGTGTAATTAGTTCCATGATCAAAAGTGTTATCCATATCCCAAAGAGTATATCGCCATTTCTTTTTTTCACCATTTGGGTCCATTCCTCTCCACCAGGCCGTATTCCAATTTAACCAATCTTGACAAACCACATAAGCGTTTAATAAAAAGTAATCAATTAGACTTCCCATATTGTATTCGCTTTTTGCTTGTAAGTAGTTTGCTTGAATAGACATTGGGTTATTGTCCACAAAATCAACAAAGTTATCCCAATCTGTTTGCGCATCAGGCGCACCATATTCAGTCCACGTCCCACCCCATGTTTTTAAATATTGTAAGTTGTTTTTGTCTTGATCGTAGTAGTAGTCTGTAAAATCATGGTCATCCACTTTCTCCCTTATTTCATATACTCCCCAATAATTACCATTTAGATAAACAATGCATGATTTGGTCGAACGTTCATCTAGTCTTAGGTCACCAAGTTGAGATAAGTGGTGTATATAAGCGTCTCTAATATGTGCACCTGAACCCCCGTAAGAAAAAGGATAGTTATCGTTCGCTGCTGCCTTAACAATAATTCTTTGAAACTTGTCCCTGTCCTTTGTGTCAAAAACTTCATCTTGCAAAGCATGATTATAACCAAACTGATCCCGCATAATGTAATCAAAACCTCTTTGATCGTATGCCCAGGAGTCATTTCCATGTTTATTGAACTCACCAGTACCTTTGTCAATTAGCACTCCATTTTGATCAAACCACTCAATGGTCCCCCTAGGTTCTAATGATGTCCCACCCCACCAACCTCCTCCAGTAGAAAGAACACCATCTTCAATTAACATATCTACACTATCGCCAGAAATTGATAAAATAGGAATAGTATGGTTGTCGTTAATAAAAAAAGTATGATAATCAATAAAGCTAGAAGGAATACTAGTGTTTGAACTATAGGCAACAGCCTTTAAGACTGTTGTATTATTTATACTAATAGGAGTATTGTAAACTGCTGAATTATTATCTGGTGAATCACCGTTAGTAGTGTAGTATATTGTAATATTTGAGTCCGGAGATGATAACGATACGTTTATACTTCCGCTGTAGTACCCACTAGTTTGAGAAAATACAGGCGTTGAAGCATATTCCTCAAGAGCACCTACATTACTAGAATTTGGAGTGCCCCCATTTGCAAAAACCCCCCAACTGGCCGCTCCATCTGTTTGCCTACCTCTTGAGTGAGAGTCTTGATGAGGCACAACATTAACTGAGTCTTGAAATACTAAATTTATATCACTTAGTAGCAATGTTTCATTTTGTTTTGTTTGTGTGATTTTAAAATTACTGTGCACGTTTCCGCCAACAATTTCATCTCGGCCTGAACAATAAATCACGAGAGTACCGTTTGCCGGAATAATTACTGATGAGCTGAAAGTCCATTTGGTTGGGTTTGCTGTTTTATCAGTTAGGAACCAACCATTTAAGTCTATAGAATTTGCAGTTGGATTATATAATTCTACCCAATCTTCATACTCACCATAATTATCAGCATATGCGGCATAATTAGCAGCAGAGTATTCGTTTATTAGTATTTGACCACTGCTAATAAAAGCAAAAAACAAACAAAATAATAACGCCCAATTTTTCAACATATGACAAAAATACAAAATACTTATATAATAGACAGCTATTTAATTATTAACACATTGTTAACTTATCTATTTTGATGATTTTAGAGCAAACAATTTTTCTAATTTTGTTTTTTTAAATATCAATGTCAAATAACATCAAAAAAGACCTGTTATTGTTTAACAAGCTTATCAATCATTTTCTTGATCAAGAAAAAATTATGCCTGCCAATTATTATATTGAACCGCAAAATCTACATAAGTTTTTTGATATTAGCTTAAATGAAAACCCAAATGATCCTGTTGAATTCGAAAAAGCATTAAAAGAATTGTTAGAAAAAAGCCCTAAATCATCTTCAAAGTTATTTTTTAATCAACTTTATGGAGGGAGGCATAGTAAGGCTGTATTGGGCGATCTACTCGCGGTTTTTTTAAATAATTCAATGGCTACATATAAAATTGCAGGACCACAAATTGCTATTGAAAAAGAAATTTTATCAAAAATTTATAATCTCATTGGCTATGGCAACAATGCTGGTGGTACATTTCCAACAGGTGGAAGTATGTGTAACTTTATGTCTTTAGTTTTAGCAAGAGACAAAGCACTTAAAAATTTGAGATATGATATATCTAAACTAATTGTATACACATCTGATAATTCACATTACTCAATATCAAAAAATGTTTCTCTTTCTGGCATAAAAAAAGAAAATATTAGATACTTAAAAACAAACAATTTTGGTAAAATAAAAGTTGTTGATTTTAAAAAACAGATTGCAAAAGACATACAGCAAGGGTTAATTCCATTTTACTTAAACGCTACAGCAGGCACGACTGTTTTATGTGCTTTCGATGATGTTGCAGAGCTAGCTCCTATTTGTAAAAAAAATAATATTTGGTTGCATTTGGATGGAGCATTTGGTGGCACAGTAATTTTTTCGAAAAAGTATAAGTTTTTAGTAAAGGGCATAGAGCAGACAGACTCATTTTGTGTTAACGCACATAAAACATTAGGGGCACCTATAAGCACTTCTGTTTTAACAGTTAAAAATAAGCAGTATTTATATGAATCTTTCGATTGTAATGCCGATTATTTATATCAAACACACGAAAAAGAAGATAATTTGGGGCACATATCTCTAGAGTGCGGAAGAAGAAATAATGCACTTAAATTCTGGACTTTATGGAAATCAATTGGACGAACTGGTCTTGAAAAAATTATAGACCAAGAATTTAATTTGGCTGATATTGCAAGAAAATATGTTGAAAAACACCCTCATTACAAACTATATAGCTTTAAAAACTCTCTATCTATTTGTTTTAATTATAAAAACTTTGACCCAGAAGATTTATGCAAAAAACTATATGAAAAAAACAAGCTAATGATAGGTTTTGGAACGTTTAAAAAAGTAAAGTTTATTAGACTAGTTACAATTAATTGTCAAAACTCAGAAAACGAAGTGTTAAATGTTTTTAAAATTATTGAAGAGTTTACAAAAGATCCAACAATTATTTTAAAAACAATTAAGAATGAATAATGAAAGATGGGGCAATTATAATTTTGGCCTGGCCTGAGGGAATGGTATGTGCTGCAGGGGCCTGGTATGACAGAATATTTGCTAAGAAAGGAAAATATAGAGTAGGTCATTCTGCGCTTGTACTTATTGATTACACACACAAAAAATCACTTTATTTTGATTTCGGGAGATATCACACTCCTAAGGGATATGGTAGAGTCAGAGATGCGCAAACTGATTCAGATTTATCAGTGATAGATCCGGTAATTAAAAAAGGTAAAATAATTAATTTAGAATCTATTTTATTTAATATTTACAATATTAAGTCTACACATGGAGAAGGAAAAATGTACGCTTCGATTTGCACAGAAATAGATTTTCAGAAAGCTTTTTCTATCTCTAAAAACATACAAAAAAGAGGGATTATTAGATACGGTCCTTTTACATTAAACGGAACAAACTGTTCAAGATTTGTTTCACATATTGCGAGAACATCAATACCCTCCTTTGTAACTAAACTAAGATTAACCCTTCCCTTTTGTATAACACCTTCACCAAAAAGAAATGTGAGTATTGTTAATAACAATTATTTTGTTGTAGATGAGTTTAATTGTAAACAAGTACATAAATCCAAAATAGTTTCTTATTTTTCAAGCATTGAAAGTATATGAAAAATAAACCTGCAAATATTTCAAACAAAGCTCAACTAATTGAAGGAATAGGAGCTAGCTCATGGTTCACAATAGAAAGTGAAAATAAAAATTATAGAATAGAAAGATTTTCATTAAATGGCATTAGGGAGTGCTCTAAAAGATTTAAAGTGGTTCCCAAAGGTTTTGAAATATCTAAGCCATATCATTTTACATACCTTTCACACTGCCAAGAGTGTACAATTTTACAAGAAAACAAAACTTTTAAATTTTATGCCTATGACAATTAAAGTATATGGTGCTGATTGGTGTTCTGACTGTATTGTCGCTAAAAACTTTTTTAATTCACTAAATTTAAAATTTGAATATGTTGACATCACTAAAGACAACCAGGCTAAAAGCTTTGTGGAAGAAGTTAATAAAGGCAAAAGAGTTATTCCCACAATAATTATTGATGGGGTAACATATGTAAACCCATCACTAAATGAGTTAAATAAAATAATAGGATAAGTATATTTTTACTAAAAAATGAATAAATGAGTGAATCTATAAAGCATGAATGTGGTATAGCATTACTAAGATTGTTAAAGCCAATAGACTTCTATAAAAAAAAATATGGCTCTTCATTATATGGTCTTAATAAAATGTATCTTCTTATGGAAAAACAACACAATAGAGGTCAAGATGGCGTTGGAATAGCAAACGTTAAGTTAGATACAGAGCCAGGCAAGAGGTATATTAGTAGAAAACGATCTATTGCAGCAAACCCACTTCAAGACCTTTTTAAGCAGGTTAATAGGCGTTTTGTTGAACTAGAAAAAAGTAACCCTCAAAAACTAAGTGACTGCAAATGGATGAAAAAAAATCTTCCTTTTACCGGAGAATTATATTTAGGTCATTTGCGATATGGAACTTTTGGAGAGAACACTATTGAGCAGTGTCACCCATTTTTACGCCAAAATAATTGGAGAACAAGAAACTTAGCTTTAGCTGGAAATTTTAATATGACAAATGTTGATGAACTATTTCAACAACTTGTTGATCTTGGTCAATATCCTAAGCAGAAAGCGGATACAGTTACGATATTAGAAAAAATCGGTCACTTTTTAGACGAGGCAAATGATGAAATTTATTATGCTAATAAAACTAAATATTCAAAGAAAGAAATCACTAAAGTTATTGAAGGGTCTTTAGATATTTCTGAAATTTTAGTTCAATCTGCAAAACATTGGGATGGCGGATACGTAATCTGTGGCTTGCTAGGGCATGGGGATGCATTTGTTTTAAGAGACCCTCATGCTATACGACCAGCATTTTATTATAAAGATGACGAAGTTGTTGTAGTTGCCTCTGAAAGACCTGTAATTCAAACAGCTTTTAATACAGATTTTGATAAAATTAAGGAAATAAAAAGAGGTCACGCATTAATTATAAAAAAAGACGGTACCATAATTGAAAAACAAATAATTAAACCGCAAATAAGATCTGCTTGCTCTTTTGAAAGAATTTATTTTAGCAGAGGAAACGACAAACAAATTTATAACGAAAGAATCCAACTAGGCATCAAAATATTTCCAAAGGTGCTTAAATCTATTGACAATGATGTAAAGAACACAGTGTTTTCTTATATTCCAAATACTGCTGAGGTTTCCTATTTTGGTCTAATCAAGGGTTGTCAAAATTATTTAAACGATATAAAAACTAAAAAAATATTGGCTCTTGGAGCAAATGCTAGTGAGAAAGAGATATCTGAAATTATGAAAATATCACCACGAGCAGAGAAAATTGCAATAAAGGATGCAAAGCTTCGTACTTTCATAACTTCTGACGAATCTAGAGATGATTTAGTTGCTCATGTTTATGATATAACATATGGCAAGGTAAACTCAACAGATAATTTGGTCATGATTGATGATAGTATTGTACGAGGAACAACATTAAAGCAGAGCATTTTACGTATTTTAGATAGATTAAATCCTAAAAAAATAATAATTGTGTCATCTGCTCCTCAAATTAGATACCCCGACTGTTATGGTATAGATATGGCTAAAATGGGAGACTTTATAGCCTTTCAAGCTGCAATATCATTGTTGAAGGAAAGAAATCAAGAAAAAATTATTGATGATGTTTACCAACAATGTAAGCAACAATTGACATTACCCAAGGAAAAAATGATAAACTGTGTTAGAGAAATATATAGACCCTTTTCTACTGATGAAATTTCTATGCAAATTAGCAAACTTTTAACACCTAAGCAAACAAGTTCTCCAGTTGAAATTATTTATCAGAGCATAGAGGATTTACATGCTTCATGCCCGGATAATACAGGTGATTGGTATTTTACAGGAAACTATCCAACTGCAGGTGGAAACAAAGTTGTAAATAAATCTTTTATTAATTATATTGAAGGAAATAATAAAAGAGCTTACTGAGAACCAGGCTTTTTAATATAAATTTAATTAAATCGCCCGTCAAAAAATGTTATTTTTTCAACGTAGTATATATATTTCCTCTCCACCAAAACTTTACATCTTTTGAAGAACCCCATTGTTTTACAGCCAGGTCAAAAGCGGAGCTAAATGAATGAATATCCATTACAGGAACTAGAGCGCCAAGATATTCTTTCATTTCTAATTCTTTTATAATAATATTTGGATCATTTTCTGCATTTTCCAGATCGGCAGCTAACAACTCTTCAGGAGACATTTTTTCTTTATGCGTTGGGGCTATTGTCATTTCATTTATTAGGTGACCTGCTCCAGCATACTTATCTATAATAAACATAATATATCTAATATCAACAGAGATAGTTCTTTGAATTTCTTTTTCGAAAGCTATATCTCCACTCATTGCCTCCCAATTACCATCAAATGCTGTGCCCACTAGTTCTCCCCAGGCATTCATAACAGGAGAGCCGGAGTTCCCACCCGTAATATCGTTATTTGAAATAAAATTCACCCTTAATTTACCATCATTATCAGCATACCTTCCATAATCTCCAAGAGAATATAACTGTTTAAGTTTTACAGGTATTATAAACTCCTCGTTTGTAGAATCTTCTTTTTGCATCACTCCATCAATAGTGGTGTAGTAATCATAGTGCATAGCTTCACCCGGCTTGTAGTCGCCTATTGTACCATATGTTATTCTCATTGTTGAATTTGCATCAGGATATAAATTTTCATCACTATTCATTTCTTTTAAACCAGCTACAAACAATCTCTCACCTTCTTTAAGCTCTTCTCTAACAATAGCACGTTTTTTAGAAATTTGTTCTCTAAATTTATCATATATAGAGGTCATAGTTTTATATGCTGGGTCACGTGCTATAATTGTAGATGAGGGTCTCTCTAAAAATTTAAAAAACTTTTCCTTCGACGCAAAAATTGACCTTTTGTAAACATTTTTTGCATACCAATCAAAATCAAGACTTTTAAATCCAAATAATTGATTTTCTATTCTTTTAAATATTGATCCGTGATGCTTTTGGGGAACATTGTAATAATACATTTCTAGCATTGAAGCAAATAATTCTTCATCTAAACTACTGTTGTAATCTTTATAAAAATTGTTAGCTTGTTCTTTTATCTTTCTTATTGCAATTTTTCTTTCTTGCTCCTCTTTTGGTAAGTTTTTAATTTCTTGGTTCATCCACCATGACCACTCCATTATTTCTGCTCCTCCAAAAACTGCTTCATTTAAGTATATTCTTGTTAGCTCTATAGACTTATTTTTCCTGTAAGCATCCTCAATTAGATCAAGAGCATAGCCATATTTTTTTTCTCTTGTTGAATCTTCTAAAATCCAGGATTTAAAAGAATCTTCAATAGACTTTTTCTTATCATAGACTTTCATTGATTTTAAGCCTTTTGATTGCCCTATAAAATACTTCCAATAATTTGATGTGCTAGCATATTTTGAGGCATATTGAATTTTAGTTTTTTTATCACTATCCATCGCGACTTTCATGATTGCTAGCTTTTCGGACCGTATGTCTACAATTGTTGGGTTAGTAATATCCAGAGCTTGATTAATTCCATATGATGTTAAATAACGATTTGTTGAGCCAGGATAGCCAAAAATCATACTATAATCACCATTTTCTATACCTTGGAGTTGAATTGGTAGATGATGTTTTGGTTTGTAAGGAACATTATTTATAGAATACTCCGCTGGTTTTCCATCTGAGTCGCAATAAATTCTATATAGTGCAAAGTCACCTGTATGTCTTGGCCACATCCAGTTGTCTGTATCACCACCGAAACTACCGATTGATGAGGGTGGGGCTCCAACTAGCCTAACGTCATTAAATGTTTCATATGTAAACAAGTAAAACTCGTTGCCAGCATAAAATGATTTTACAGTTGCATCAAAATGAGTGCTGTCTTTTATTTTACTTGTAATAGAGTTTGAGATCGCTCTTATTTTTTTTCTTCTTTCCATTTCTGTCATATCATCAGAAAGATTATCTAATACTTGCTCAGTAACATTTTCAATACTAATCAGAAAAGAAGCTGTTAAACCATCATTAGGCAGCTCCTCATCTCTGTTCATAGCCCAAAAACCATTTTCTAGCAGATCGTTACTTACAGAGGAATGTTGTTGTATGTCATCATACGCACAGTGATGATTAGTCAACATAAGCCCCTCTGATGAGATCATTTCACCGGTACACGAGCCCCATGATAAAGAAACAATCGCATCCTTTAAGGAGGAATTATTTATATCATATAAATCTTCTTTAGAAAGTTTTAAGCCAAGTTCTTGCATCTCTTTTTCGTTAACAGCATTTAAAAGATGTGGTAGCCACATCCCTTCATCAGCAATACTCGTGAATGTAAAAGTTAAACCTATACAAATTGAAATTAGTCGCTTTATCATTTTTTTGTTTTTAATTTGTACAAATTTAGTTAAAGCAAGCAAACCTACAGATATATGCTAAATCATTTAATAAACAAACATGTTAACAATAATTTATTTTAATTATTGATTATGGAAAAAACAAAAAAAATAAGAGTTAATAAATTTCTTTCAGAAATAGGCTATTGCTCCAGAAGAGAAGCGGATAGGCTTATTGAGCAAAATAAACTTAAGGTGAACGGTGATGTGCCTAAAATGGGAACAAAAGTTTCTGAACACGATGTGATAACAGTAGAGGGACGACAAATAAATAAATTAATAAGAACAAAAAAGATTTATCTTGCATTTAACAAGCCAAGAGGGATTGTTTGCACAACAGATGTTAAGAGAGAAAAAAATAACATTATAGATTATATTAATTTTCCTTATAGAATTTTTCCAATTGGAAGACTTGATAAACTTTCCGAGGGCTTAATCTTTTTAACTAACGATGGTGATATTGTAAATAAAATTTTAAGAGCACGAAATAACCATGAAAAAGAGTACGAGGTCACAGTAAATAAACCTGTAACAAATGAATTTATAAAATTAATTGAAGATGGCGTGCCTATTTTAGATACTATCACTAAAAAGTGTAAAGCCAAACAAACAGGTAAAAAAACGTTTAAAATTATTTTAACTCAGGGTCTTAATAGACAGATAAGAAGAATGTGTGAGTATTTAGGCTATGAAGTTAAAAGGCTAAAAAGAATTAGAATCATGAACATAAGGTTAGATTTAAAAATAGGTGAATACCGAAGATTTAAATCAAAAGAGCTTAACAAATTACAAGAACTTTTAGCCCAGTCATCTAAAACATTTGATGACAAATGTTAATAAACAATCAATTGTTTTATTAGAGTTGAATCATAATACTGTCCCAAAGTTTTTTTCTTGCTATTAAACATTCAACAGCAGTATCTTCAACCTCTTTCCATTTAGCTTTATCGTCTCCACATAAGTCTGAAACAAGTTGCAGAGCCAGGGGGCCATGCTCTCCTCCATCAAGCTCAATATGCCTTTCTAAATAATAAACAAATTTATCTAGCTTATTATCACTGTTGTATTCTTTAACTATTGCTGAAAACATATCGGGAATTAAATCTTCTCTTCCAAAAGTAAATGCAGCAGCAATTCTATGAGGCTTCTTACTGTTTATAATACTAAACGTTGTACGAATAAATGAGTCTACATCAGGGTTTACCTTTGGTATTTCATTATACTTAACATTGCTCACAAAATTTTCAATAGGCTTTGTGTTGGCACCACATTGTTGCATTGCGTCTAAATACATTTCAAAATGAGATGCCGGTTCACCTTCGAGATCAACATCACTTTCTTCTTCTAAAACAATACTGTTTATTAATCGTCTAATTTTGGTGTCTCCTACTGGTTTCCAAGGAGATGAGGTGCAAGTTAAAATTGACTGTAAGGCTTTTAATAAACACATGAAATCCCACACAGCATAAGCATGAGACTCCATTAGAGTAGCAATATCATTAATATTGTTTAATCTTTTATATAAATCGTGATTAACAATCTCGTTTTTATAAAGCTGTATATTTTTATTTATTTCAATAATTTTTGGATTCATTTTTTCTTTTTTTATAAACAGGCACGGCTGAACAAGCCTCACCAAACATTAGACTATCTACATTAGGTTGTAATTTTTTTGTAATTGCAAGATACAGATCTTGTGACAGGGGAACCGTTCCACACCCTTTAATGATAACTTTTTTATTATTATATTTTGATGCGTCAAGCAGATTAATTTTTTCAAGCATTAATTTTTGAAGGACAGTCTTTTTAGTACCAAAATAAATTTTATTGCAAACATCATGTAGACACGAAGAAATTAACATATATGCCCACATTGGAATAATAGACTGAGAGCTGCAAAATACCGCAACTGCCTTATTTTTGTGTTTGTTAAAATCGTATTCTTTAAGTGATTTTCTAAAATCTTTTTCTTTTAAAACTAAACCGTCAAATAAAAAATCCTTTAAATCAAACTCATCAATTACAATTCCTTTAGAAAAGTCAGAAAGATCAATTGTTATTAATCCACTTTTTGCTACTTTATTAATAATATCTCCAGACATGTTACAACATTCCTAATTCTAATTTTGCTTCTTCACTCATCATGTCTTTTGACCAAGGCGGCTCAAATACAATTTCTACTTTGACATTTTTCACATCATTCAACGACTTTATTTTTTCTTCAATTTCTAACGGAAGACTTTCTGCTACGGGACAATTCGGGGAAGTTAGTGTCATTATAATTTTCACATCACATTCATCGCTAACTTGCACATCGTAAATTAGTCCTAAAGCATAAATGTTAACTGGAATCTCGGGGTCATATATTTCACAGATTAACTTAACGACATCTTCGCCTATTTTTTGCAACTCTTTTTCTGTTTTCATATGTTTAATTATTGTATGCTAATGCATAAATTTTCATTTGCTTAACCATTGATGCTAGTCCATTAGCTCTTGTTGCTGAAAGCTGTTCCTTCAATCCAATTTTGTCTAAAAAATCTAATTTAGAGCCGATTATATCTTCGGGAGATTGTTCAGAAAGAACTCGTAACAATAACGCAACAATCCCTTTTGTCATAATTGCATCACTGTCTCCATAAAAAATAAGCCGATCATTTTTGACCTCCGCATGTAGCCAAACCCTACTTTGACAACCTCTAATAAGGTTTTTCTCTAACTTATATTTTTGCTCTATTGGGGGCAGCTCTTTGCCCATATCAATTATATACTCGTACTTTTGCATCCAGTCTTCAAACATATTAAACTCGTCTATTATTTCCTGTTGAATTTTATTTATTGTACTCATTTTATAACAGCATTTTTTTGCTTTTTGTATAGCATTTATACAGACATCAATTTCTTCTTTTGTATTATAAATGGCTAGAGAAATTCTTGCTGTTCCTGGAAGATTAAATTTATCCATAATTGGTTGAGTGCAGTGATTGCCAGTACGAATAGCTACACCCATTTTGTCTAAAATCAGTCCCACATCATAAGGATGAGTGTCCTTTAGTATAAAAGAAATAATGCCTGATTTGTTTTTAGCATTACCATATATTTTTATTCCGTTTATTTGAAGTATTTTATCTGTTGCATAATTCAGAAGTTCTTCTTCATGTAATTTAATTTTTTCTAGCCCTAAAGAAGTAATAAAATCTATAGCTGATTTAAAACTAACTACTCCGGCTATATTAGGAGTTCCAGCCTCAAATTTGTGAGGCAAACAAGCATAAGTAGTTTTAGTAAAGCTTACATCTTGTATCATTTCTCCACCCCCTTGGTAAGGAGGCAGCATATTTAAAATATCTTCTTTCCCATATAACACCCCGACACCAGTTGGTCCATATAGTTTGTGCGCAGAAAAACAGTAGAAATCGACATTCATTTTCTGCATATTTAATTTAAAATGCGCCGCAGCTTGAGCCCCGTCAATTAAAATTTTTGCCCCGACACTATGAGAAAGGCTAATTATTTCATCTACCGGATTTATTGTGCCTAAAGTATTTGAAATATGTGTAATTGCTACAAGTTTTGTTTTTTTAGATATAAGCTTTTTTAATTTATCTAAATCAAGTTCTCCATTTTCATTAATTGGCGCAACCTTTAAATTAGCCCCGCTTGCTTGACAGCATAATTGCCAAGGAACAATGTTGGAGTGGTGCTCCATCTCAGAAATAAGAATTTCGTCACCGGATTTTAGTATTGACCGGTATGCATTAGCAACTAAATTTATAGCATCTGTTGTTCCTTTAGTGAAAATAATTTCATGTGCATACTTAGCTCCGATAAATTCTTGTATAGTAGTACGAGTTTCTTCAAATTTATCAGTTGCTAGGCCGCTCAGAAAGTGGACTCCTCTATGAACATTTGCATTTTCATAAGAGTAATACTTATTTACCGAATCTATTACTGATTGATGTTTTTGAGTAGAGGCACCATTGTCAAAGTACACTAAATTATGACCATTAACCTTTTGTTTCAAAATAGGAAAACCCTCTCTTATTTCGTGTATATCAAACATTTATGAAAAGTCTAAATTAACACCTAACTTTTTTGCAACAAGATGTTGGCAGAAGTTTTTTAGTTTAGAAATTGAAATATTTTCAATAACTTCTGATGCAAAAGCATATGTTAAAACCGCTTGCGCTTCTTTTTTTCCAATACCTCTACTTCTCATGTAAAATAAGGCTTCTTCATCTAATTGACCTATTGTGCAGCCATGGCTACATTTTACGTCATCAGCATATATTTCTAATTGAGGCTTACTATCAATGCTTGAGGCGTTGCTAAGCAACAAATTATTATTTGATTGAAAAGCATCAATTTTCTGGGCGTCTTTTCTTACCATGATTTTACCATTAAAAACGCCTTTGGAGCTATCTAGGTATATGCCTTTATACATTTCGTTACTTCTACAATTTGCTTTTTTGTGATCCACAAATGTATGATTATCAGCGAATTGTTTTTTGTCTAGCAATGAAATCCCCGACATATTACTTTCGCAATTTGAACCATTCTGTTTAAAGTTCAAATTATTTCTAATGAATCCCCCACTAAATATTAAAGTATTAACACCACAAACAGAATCTCTTTCTTGAGAGATGTTTGTGTGATCGATTAACGATGATTTATCGTGATTATTTTGAATTTTATAAAACTCCAATTTTGAGTTTGATTCACATTTAATATATGTAAAAGTGTTGATAAATGTTCGAGAATTACTTAAATCAATAATTCGTTCAATTAATTTCACATTCGAACCTTTTTCTATTTTGATATTGTTACGATACTGTCCAAAAATTTGCTTTTCTGAATTAAAAAATAATATTTCAATAGGTTTGTCAACGATTGTGTTTTTATCGATTTTGATAGAGTAACCAGAGTCGGCAAGACTAAAATTTAGATCAGTTAGCGAATAAGATGTTTCATCCTCGTGTTTTTCAATTAGAACATCATTAGAAATTTTAACACCATCAATAATGGGATAATCAACCAGTAAACCATTATGAAAAACAATCTTATTATTAAATCCTAAACTGTGCTTCTGAATAATTGATGGTTCAAGTGTTGCGCTATCTTTGGTGTTTTTTTCAGCACGAGACAAAACATAGTCTTCATTAATAACTTTTTTTAATGAAGTGTATTTCCACTCCTCATTATCAGTTGTAGGAAATCCGTTTTTGATAAATGAAGAAAATGCTTCTTTTTTTTTGGAATCCAAGCCAAACTGATCAACATGATGTTTTAGATGTTTTATCAGACTCACGACTATTGTTTTTTAGTTATCCATTCGTAGCCTCTTTCCTCAAGTTCCATTGCTAACTCTTTACCACCAGACTTGATAATTTTACCATCATATAATACATGAACAAAGTCAGGAATAATGTACTCTAATAGTCTTTGATAATGAGTGATAATAACGGTTGCATTATGTTTGTTTTTAAGTTTATTAACACCATTAGCAACTATTCTTAGCGCATCAATATCAAGACCAGAATCTGTTTCGTCAAGAATAGAAAGTTTTGGTTCTAGCATTGCCATTTGAAATATTTCGTTTCTCTTTTTTTCCCCTCCCGAAAACCCCTCATTCATGCTTCTAGAAAGATACCCTTGATTTATGTTTAATAATTCCATTTTGTCACGCATCATTCTAAGCAAATCTTTTGTTGGCAAAGGAGGTAAACCTATTGCTTTTCTGCTTTCGCTTATAGATGTTTTAATAAAGTTAGAAACAGATATTCCAGGAATTTCAACAGGATATTGAAACGACATAAAAACCCCTTTATGTGCTCTATCTTCTGGCGCCAGCTCTATTAAATCCTCTCCGTTAAAAATAATTTCACCACTTTCAACTTCGTATTCTTCTTTGCCCGCAATAACTGAAGAAAGAGTACTTTTACCTGAGCCATTGGGCCCCATAATAGCATGTACTTCTCCTGCTTTTACCTCTAGATTTATCCCTTTTAATATTTGGGTTTCTTCAATCCCTGCTTTTAAATCTTTTATTTTTAGCATATTATAGTTTTTTTATTAGCCTACTGAACCTTCTAAGCTTATTTCTAATAATTTTTGAGCTTCTACTGCAAATTCCATTGGAAGTTGATTGAGAACATCTTTACAATAACCATTAACAATTAAAGCGATAGCTTCTTCAGTACCAATTCCTCGTTGATTGCAGTAGAAAATTTGATCTTCTCCAATTTTTGATGTAGTCGCTTCGTGTTCAACTTTTGAAGAATTATTTTTTACCTCAATATACGGAAATGTATGTGAACCACACTTGTCTCCCATTAAAAGAGAATCACACTGAGAAAAGTTTCTTGAGTTTTCAGCACCTTTTGCAATCCTCACAAGACCCCTGTAGTTCCCGTCTGAGAAACCAGCAGAGATTCCTTTTGCAATTATTGTGCTTTTAGTATTTTTTCCAAGATGGATCATCTTAGTACCAGTATCTGCTTGTTGCTTATTGTTAGTAACGGCAACTGAAAAAAACTCACCAATCGAATTGTCTCCTTTTAAAATACAGGATGGGTATTTCCATGTTACAGCAGAGCCTGTTTCAACTTGAGTCCAAGAAATTTTAGAATTTTTGTGGCAAATTCCTCTTTTTGTCACAAAGTTAAATACCCCTCCATTACCATTTTTATCTCCAGGGTACCAGTTCTGAACTGTTGAGTATTTGATATCTGCATTATCAAGAGCAATAAGCTCCACAACAGCTGCGTGTAACTGATTTTCATCTCTCATTGGAGCGGTGCATCCCTCAAGGTAGCTAACACTCGAGTTTTTGTCTGCAATTAGTAATGTTCGTTCAAACTGCCCTGTCCCCGCCTCGTTAATTCTAAAATATGTAGAAAGTTCCATTGGACAGTCAACTCCTTTAGGAATATAACAAAAAGACCCATCTGAAAAAACAGCTGAGTTTAGTGCAGAGAAAAAATTATCTCTAACAGGTACTACGCTCCCTAAGTATTTTTTTACAAGATGAGGGTGTTCTTGTATTGCTTCTGACATAGAGCAAAAAATTATTCCTTTTTCTGCTAATGTTTTTTTGAAAGAAGTTGCAACAGATACAGAATCCATAACAACATCAACTGCGACGTTTGCTAATTTTTTTTGTTCATCTATGGATATTCCTAGCTTATCAAATGTCTTTTTCATTTCTGGGTCAAGTTCATCTAAGCTATTTAAAACAGGCTTTTGTTTTGGCGCAGAGTAGTAAATAATATCTTGATAATTAGGTTTTTTGTATTTTATATTAGCCCAATCTGGTTCTTCCATTTCAAGCCAGGTTTTAAAGGCATTTATACGATATTCTAGCATCCATTCCGGCTCGTTTTTTTTTGCAGAAATAGTACGAATAACCTCTTCTGACAAGCCCTTTTGAATTTTGTCTGACTCGATGTCAGTTGTAAACCCATATTTGTATTCTGAAGACGTAACCTCTTCTAGTAATTCCTCTTCTGATAGTTTCTTTTTTTCGCTCATAATTTATTAAAATTTAAAGAGAGAAGCTTTCGCCACATCCACAGGTTCTGCTTGCATTAGGATTATTAAACACAAACCCCTTTCCATTTAAACCATCTGAAAACTCAAGAGTGGTGCCAACTAGATATAAAAAGCTTTTTTTATTAATTAATAGTTTGATCCCGTTATTTTCAATTAATTCATCTTCATTTTCTTTGGAGCTGTCAAAAACTAATTTATAACTTAGCCCTGAGCACCCACCGGTTTCAACCCCAACCCTCACATACTGCTTGTCATCACTTTCTTTTGACAATAGATAAAGTAACCTGTTCTTTGCGGAGTCGCTGATATTAATCATTATTTATTCTTTAATTATCAATTTGCAAATTTAGCAAATAAAGCTTGTATTTGTATATCTTTGTGATATGAATATTATGCAAGATAAAACTTTAAACACAACCAGTATTGAGGCATTAGGGGAGTTTGGTTTAATAGACCATTTAACAAATGGCATTAAAATTAAAAACAACAGTACAATATATGGTGTTGGAGATGATGCTGCGGTACTAAAGGGAGGAAACAAACATATTCTTTTAAGCACAGATATGCTAGTAGAGGGAATTCATTTTGATTTAGCTTATGTCCCTTTAAAGCATTTAGGATATAAATCTATTGCTGTAAACATATCAGATATTTGTGCCATGAACGGTAGCCCTAAACAAGTTACTTTTTCAATTGCTGTAAGTAGCAGGTTTTCTGTTGAAGCACTCGAGGAGTTATATTTGGGAGTCAAATTAGCATGTGATAAATACAACATTGATTTGGTTGGTGGAGACACAACATCTTCAACTTCAGGCTTGGTGATAAGTGTCTCGATACTCGGAGAAGTAGATAAGAAAAAAATCACTTATAGAAAAGGAGCCAAGATCAATGATTTAGTAGTTTGCACAGGTGATCTAGGAGCGGCATATTTAGGACTACAAATTTTAAACAGAGAAAACAAAATATTCAAAGAAAATCCAAATGTACAACCCGATTTAACAGGTCATGATTACATTTTACAAAGACAATTAAGACCTGATCCTCCAGTAAAATATTTAGAGATACTAAATAAGATGAGTATAGTTCCTACATCAATGATAGATATTTCTGACGGTTTATCTTCCGAAGTTTTACATCTATCAAAATCTTCATTATGCGGTATTACAATACATGAAAATAAAATACCAATTGACTATACAGTTATGAACTTGTCCCAAGAATTTAAATTAAATCCAATTGTTTGCGCGCTTAGTGGAGGTGAAGATTATGAACTACTGTTTACTGTTAATCAAAAACATTATGAAAAATTAAAAAAAGATCCTGATTTTACAATCATAGGATTTGTTAACGACAAGTCAGAAGGAAATAATTTAGTCACTAATGATGGAGGTGTGCATAAATTAACAGCTCAGGGTTGGAATAGCATGAGTAAAAAAAAATGAACGCTATTTTTCAGAGGAAATTGTTGCTGAAAGATATTCTTTGTTCATTTTGGCAATATATTCAAGAGAAATTCCTTTTGGGCATTCTATTTCACATGCGCCGGTATTTGTGCAGTTGCCAAAACCTTCTTTATCCATTTGTGTAACCATATTTTTTACTCTTTCTTTTCTTTCTACCTGCCCTTGTGGTAAGTAAGCATATTGCGATACTTTTGCAGAAACAAAAAGCATGGCTGAAGCATTTTTACACGTTGCGACACACGCTCCACAACCAATACAAGCAGCAGCGTCAAAAGCTTTGTCAGCATCATTTTTTTCTATTGGTATTGCATTTGCATCTTGAGAATTACCAGATGTATTGACAGAAATAAAACCACCAGCATGCTGTATTCTATCGAAGGCAGATCTGTCGACAACTAAATCTTTTATAACAGGCATTGCTTTTGACCTCCACGGCTCAATGTATATTGTATCACCATCATTAAACATTCTCATATGCAGCTGACATGTTGTAACCCCTCTGTCAGGTCCGTGAGCTCTTCCATTTATATACAAAGAACACATACCACAAATCCCTTCTCTGCAGTCATGGTCAAACGATATAGGTTCCTTTCCTTCTAGTATAAGATTGTTATTTAAAATATCCAACATTTCTAAAAAAGAGGAGTCTTTTGAAATACCAGATACTTTATAATCTTCCATTTTCCCTTTTGCTTTTCTATTTTTTTGTCGCCAAACTTTAAGTAATAAATCCATATAATTTTATTTATAGCTTCTTTGTTTTAGTTCAATGTCGTTAAATTGTAACTCTTCCCTATGAAGAATAGCTTCTGAAGGGTTTCCTGTATATTCCCAGGCAGATACATGCGTATAATTTTTATCGTCTCTTTTTGCTTCTCCTTTTTGTTCTCCATCCAATTCCACAGACTCTTCTCTAAAGTGTCCGCCACATGACTCATTTCTTTCTAAAGCATCTTTTGCAAATAACTCACCGAGCTCTAGTAAATCAGCAACTCTTCCTGCTTTCTCAAGTTCAGAATTTAGGCTGTACTGATTACCAGGTACTCTAACATTTTTCCAAAATTCATTTCTTAAAGCAGCTATATCATTAATTGCTTTTTTTAAGCCCTTTTCATTTCGTGACATACCAGCGTATTCCCACATAATTTTTCCTAACTCTTTGTGAAAATAATCAACAGTTTTATCACCATTTATATTTATTAAAGTATTAAGTCTTTCTTCAACATTTTTTTCAGCCTCATTAAACTCTTTTAAATCAGTTGAAATTGGACCAGTACTAATTTCATCAGCTAAATAATCACCAATGGTATATGGAAGCACAAAATATCCATCAGCTAACCCTTGCATTAAAGCGGATGCACCCAACCTATTAGCTCCGTGGTCAGAGAAGTTAGCTTCTCCAATACAATAGCATCCAGGTATTGTTGTCATCAAGTTATAGTCAACCCATACCCCTCCCATTGTATAGTGTACAGCAGGATAGATCATCATTGGTGTTTTGTATGGGTTTTCTGCAACAATTTTTTCATACATTTGAAACAGGTTACCGTATTTTGCTGCAATAATTTTTTCCCCAAGTTCAATAATTTTTTCAGTACTAGCGTTTTCAATACGTTCTATGGCAGCTTGTTCTTTTCCATATCTTTTTATGGCAGAGGAAAAATCTAAATATACTGCTTCTCCAGTTTTGTTTACGCCATAACCTTTATCTATTCTTTCTTTTGCAGCTCTAGAAGCAACATCTCTTGGCACCAAGTTTCCGAAAGCTGGATATCTGCGTTCTAAATAATAATCTCTGTCTTCTTCCTTGATTTCAGTTGGTTTTAATTTTCCAGATTTAATTTTTTCGACATCTTCAAGCTTTTTTGGAACCCAAATTCTGCCGTCATTTCTCAAAGACTCCGACATTAGCGTGAGTTTTGACTGATGATCTCCGCTTCTTGGAATACAAGTTGGATGGATTTGTGTGTAACAGGGATTTGCAAAGAAAGCTCCCTTTTTATGTATTTTCCATGCTGCTGTAACGTTTGATCCCATAGCATTAGTTGATAGGAAAAAAACATTCCCATAGCCTCCACTTGCAATTACAACAGCATGAGCAGAGTGGCGCTCAAGTTTTCCGGTTTCAAGATTTCTTGCAATAATCCCCCTTGCTTTCCCATTAATTTTCACTAAATCAACCATTTCGTGTCTATTGAATGCGGTGATTTTCCCTTTTCCAATCTGTCTGTTCATGGCTGAGTATGCCCCTAATAAAAGTTGTTGGCCGGTTTGACCTTTTGCATAAAAAGTTCTTGAAACCAAAACCCCACCAAAAGATCTATTGTCCAAAAGCCCACCGTATTCTCTTCCAAAAGGAACCCCTTGTGCAACACATTGATCAATAATATTTGAAGATACTTCTGCAAGCCGATAAACGTTAGCTTCTCTTGAGCGGTAATCACCTCCTTTTACTGTGTCATAAAACAATCGATAAACAGAGTCTCCATCATTTTGATAATTTTTAGCTGCATTAATACCGCCTTGTGCAGCAATAGAGTGAGCTCTTCTTGGAGAGTCTTGGTAACAAAATGTTTTCACGTTATATCCAAGTTCAGCTAATGTTGCTGAAGCAGAACCTCCTGCTAATCCAGTACCCACCACGATAACGTCAATATTTCTCTTGTTTGCAGGGTTTACAAGCTTGATATTATTTTTATGATTTGTCCATTTATCACTTATACTTCCTTTTGGAACTTTTGCATTTAAGACTTTTGAGTATTTATTTGTTTGTTCTTTAGACATCTAATTAAAATTAAATATGAAATGAATAATGATAAATTGCAATAACAATGTAACCTATTGGTACAATAACTGCATACATATTGCTAATGGTTTTAATTTTTGCGGCATACTTATTTTTTTTAAAGCCAACAGACTGAAATGATGACTGAAATCCATGCAATAAATGCAGCGATAAAAAAACAAAAGAAACACAATATATTACTACCCTCCAAAGATCATGAAACTTGTGTTGCAATTCTTCATAATATCTTTCAGGGCTCTCAGGCATAACATCAATATATTTATATTTTATTTCTGGAACCCAAAAGTCATAAAAATGGAGCCCAAGAAACAACATAATCATAATTCCTGTGATTATCATGTTTCGACTCATCCAGCTTGAATTTTCAGATGGATGATTGTAGCTATAACTAATAGGTCTCGATTTTCTATTTTGATATTCAAGATACATTCCCATAATTAGATGAAAAAACACACCAAAGATCAAAATGGGCTGTAAAATAAATTGCACTAAAAAATTTGTTCCCATAAAATGGGATGCTTCATTAAACAAGCTAGGGCTAATTACAGAAAAAAAATTTATTGTTAAATGTTGAAGCAAAAAAATCATTAAAAAAATACCTGAAAGTGCCATAAGCACTTTTTTCATTATTGATGATGTACTTTTTTCGGTTTTCATTATAAATGAACTTTTTTGCAAAGATACTGTAGAATTTGGAAACTTTCACAATAATTATTTTAGAAAATTATAATTCAGAATGATTATAGATTAGGTTTGAATTTCTTTTCTTTGTTAAAAATTTAGAGCTAATAATGAAATATACAACTATTGATTCCAAGTTATTTATAAAAAACAGAGAACTTTTTATTAAAAAATTCTCAAAGAATAATACATCAATTTTTAATTCTAATGATGTAATGCCCACCAACGCGGATGGCACGATGCCGTTTAGACAAAACAATGATCTGTTTTGGCTGTGTGGTATAGACCAAGAAGAAAGTGTTTTAGTAATATCACCCCAACACCCTAATCCTTCATTTAGAGAGGTGTTATTTTTAAAGGAAACGAATGAACATATTGCAATATGGGAGGGGGCTAAATTAACAAAAGAACAGGCATTTTACCGTTCAGGAATAAAGTCGGTTTTTTGGCTAAGTGAGCTAGATGAAAAGTTAAATAAAATAATTGCTCAAACAGAAAAAATTTATCTTAATAAAAACATGCATAGTCGATCCGCATCTAAAGTTGAGACAAGAGACGATAGATTCAGACATAAATTTATTAAAAATTATCCAAAAAAAGTTATAGAAGAAGTTGCCCCAATAATGCATCAACTTAGATCCGTAAAATCTCAATTAGAGGTTGACTTAATTCAAAAAGCGTGTAATATAACAGAAAAAGGTTTAAGAAGAATTCTACCAAAAATTAAGCCGGGAACAATGGAGTATGAAATAGAGGCTGAATTGATGCACGAATTTTTAGTCAACAGGTCAAGAGGTTTTGCTTATCAGCCAATAATTGGGTCTGGCATTAATTCATGTGTATTACATTATATTGAAAATAATAAAAAATGTAAAAATGGAGATATACTCTTAATGGATTTTGGCGCCGAGTATGCAAATTATGCTTCAGATTTAACAAGAACAGTTCCTGTTAATGGTTGTTTTTCAAAAAGACAAAAAGCTGTTTACAGCTCTGTGTTACATGTGATGAAAGAAGCAACAAACATGTTAAGGCCCGGCACAATGTTTTTGGATTTTAATAAAGAAGTTGGTAAAATAATGGAATTTGAGTTAATAAAATTAAGACTATTAGATAAGCATGACGTTCAAAAACAAAATCCGGAAAAACCACTATATAAAAAATACTTTATGCATGGTACATCTCATTATTTAGGTTTAGACGTACATGATGTGGGTAGTTTAAACTGGCCAATTAAAGCAGGTATGGTTTTTACTTGTGAGCCAGGAATCTATATTTTAAATGAGGAGTTAGGCATCCGTTTAGAAAATGATATCTTTATTTCTGAAAGTGGACCTGAAGATTTAATGAAAAGTATACCAATAGAAATTGAAGAAATTGAGGATTTGATGAATAGCTGAAGATTAATCTTTTACTCTCCACAACCTTCTATATATAAGATCTCAAAACCGGAAACAACAAGAATATTTTGGCTTTCATTGACATTATCTTTAATATAGCCGACTAGCGAGGACTCCATAGGAAAATATTCTACCTCACAAATATCTAAATATAAGCTTGTCATGTCGTCAGTGTTTTCGTTTTCAAATATTAAAGTGTATTCAGTTAATGTTTTTTCATCTTTAAAAATATGTTCACCATCACCGTATATCCACCAGCCTTTGTAAGAATTAATTTTATTATTTTCTGCATTTTGAGTGTTAAGTATTTCTGTCAAACTAAAGCAAGAACAAAACATAGCAAAAAAAACTATGACATAAAAAAAAACAAGATATGGATTCTTAAAGTTCATTATTTGTAAAAATTCATTTCATCAATATATTTCCACGCTTTGTTTGGTATTAAGTATGAAACATTTTTCTTGTTTTTAATAGATTTTCTAATAAAAGACGCAGATATTTCCATTTCTGGAACTCCATCAACTATATGCACGTTTGGGGATTTTAAGTTACTTATATTATACTTTGGCCTTGGGTATAAATATACTAAGTAATTATTTAAAATTTGTTTATAATTTTTCCACTTATGTATGGTCTTAAAATTATCTGAACCCATAATTATTGCAAATTTATTTTCTGGATATAATTCTTGCATACGCACTAATGTATCAATTGTGTATGATGGCTGTTTCATTTTAAATTCAATATCCGAGACATCTAACCTTGGATTATCTTCTATATCTCGTTTAATAATCATTAACCTATGATGTTGATCTAAAAGAGACACTTTCTTTTTAAAGGGGTTATGCGGAGAAACAACAAAATAAACTTTTTCTAAATCGGTAAACTCAATGATGTAAGAAGCAATGATTTTATGACCAACGTGATAGGGGTTAAAGCTCCCAAAAAACAATCCTACTTTCATACTATTTATTAATAAATTTTGTAACAATTTTTATCGCTTCTGCACATGCCATTTTAAAGTCATTGTTTATTATAATTTTATCAAACTCATCTTTTCGTGAGATTTCTTTTTCTGCATTATTAAGTCTTATATTCAAACTTTTTTCTGATTCAGAACCCCGTTTCATCAATCTATTTTTTAAAATGTCTAACGAGGGAGGCATTATAAAAATAGATAAACATTTTTTTTTGTAAAGATGTTTAAGTTTTAATCCCCCAACTACGTCAACGTCAAATATTGCAGTTTTGTTTAGCTTCCAGATCCTATTTACTTCACTCTTTAAGGTTCCATAAAATTGATTTTTATACACCTCTTCCCATTCAATAAATGCATTTTCTTTAATTTTTTGTTGAAATTCTTTAACGCCTAAAAAGTAATAATCTTTACCATTTATTTCATTCATTCTTTTATTTCTGCTACATGCAGAAATAGAAAAACTCAAACTACTTATGTGTGTCAACAATTCATGAACTATAGATGTCTTTCCGGCCCCAGAAGGAGCAGATACCACAATTAGCTTTTTCATTAAGCAATATTTAATAATTGTTCTTTAATTTTTTCTAACTCGTTTTTCATTTCAACTACTATCTTTTGGATATTTGCTTCTCCTATTTTTGATCCAATTGTATTAATTTCTCGACCAATCTCTTGTGTGATAAAACCAAGTTTTTTTCCTTTTGTACCTTTAATAGAAACAGTTTCTTTAAAATATTTAATATGTGATTTCAGTCTAACTACTTCTTCATTAATGTCTTGTTTTTCAAGATAATATAGTAATTCTTGTTCAAATCTTGATTTGTCATATATGGTATTTAAATCTAAAAGCTTTTTTTTGAATTTTTCCTTTATCAAATGAATTTTTTTGTTTGCTAAGTCAGGTATTTTTTTTAAATGAATAGAAATATTAGTTAATCTTTTTAAAATATCTTTTTCTAATTCTTTTCCTTCTGTTTTGCGAAATAGAATTATATTATCTATCGCCTTTTCAACACCTAAGTAGATATTTGTCCAGCTTTTTTCATCTAAATTCTGAGAGTTTTTAACGATTGCATTTGGAAGCTTCATTAATGTTGATATAATTTCGTGATCTTTCAAAACATTTAAATCATTATTTAATTTTAAAAGTTGTTTATGGTAGTTTTTAACTACAGGTGAATTTATAGTGTGCTCAGAAGTATCTTTGGTTGGTTCAACATAAATAAATACTTCTATTTTGCCACGGTAGAGTTTCTTTGCTAATAATTTTCTAATTGCAAGTTCTTCATGTTTGTAAATGGCGGGCATTTTTATTGAAACATCTAATTGCTTTGAATTAAGAGATTTAATTTCAATTACAACTGTTAAGTTATTTACAATTACTTCGGACTTGCCATATCCGGTCATTGACTGGGTCATAGTTTTTTTTGCAAATTTAGGAAAGTTTATCTTTTGGTCTGTTTTGCTGACTTACTAGGTATACACCAATAAATATAATTAGCGCTGAAGTAATCTTTTCATTGTTTATTTTGTCTATTCCCCAGAAAACAGCAAAAACGCTTGCTAAAACAGGTTGAATATAGATATAAATACTAACAGTAGTAGGGTTTAAATTTTTTAAAGCATAGGCGTTAAATAAGTACGCCAGAAATGTGGTGCAGAAAACAACAAAAATTATTTGCCAAAAAATTGTTTTAGGCATTATATTCCATTGTACATTCCAAAGCTCATCATATCCAAAAGGTAAAACAAAAAGTATTCCAAAACCAAAAACATATGTTAAGATTGTAATAGGGTTGTACCTTGTCATAAGTGGCTTGACAATTACTAAATAAAAAGCATAACTTGAAGCATTAATCAACACTAATATATTTCCAGTTCTTAAATTATTTGATAAGTCTATTTCACCGTTGTTAAGTATTAGTATTCCCGCTCCAACTAAGCCCAATAGAACACCAAATATTTTTTTTATTCCAAAACTTTCTTTTAGCATAAAAAAAGAGATTATAATAACAATTATAGGATTGATTGTCATTATGATTGAAGCATTTATAGGTGTTGATAAGTTTAGGCCTTCAAAAAAAAACAACTGGTTTACGGCAACACCAAAAAAGCCGCATGCAACAAGTCTCAATAAATCTTTAGCCTCTACTTTTTCACGAATAAGTATTTTATGCAAAAGAAAAAAAAGAAAAAAAGCCCCAAGAACTCTTAACAAAATGAAGCCTGAAGGCATAATAAATGTTGGCATTACATCTTTTGCAAAACTATAATTTATTGCATAAATAAGGTTTGCAAATAGAAGAAATATGTGAGCTAAGATTATTTTAACCAACGATAGTATTTTTAAGCAAATTTAAAATTTATCTGATTAGTTTTAATATTTTTGCTATATTAAAAAAGTAACTATATGAAATTTGCTACAAAAGTTATTCATGCAGGCCAAACACCAGACCCAACAACTGGAGCCGTAATGACCCCTATTTATCAAACATCAACATATATACAGTCTAAACCAGGTGATCACAAGGGTTATGAATACTCAAGAACTGCAAACCCTACAAGATCAGCTTTAGAGTCTAATCTTGCTTCTTTAGAAAATGGAAATCATGGATTATGTTTTGGAAGCGGGTTGGCTGCTGTAGATGCAATTTTAAAACTATTATCTCCAGGAGATGAGGTTATTTCGACCAATGATCTTTATGGTGGAACGTACCGAATATTCACAAAAATATTTAATAATTTTGGTATAAAGTTTCACTTTTTAGGGCTAGATGATATATCTAAAATAAAGTCATGTGTTAACAATAAAACTAAAATGATTTGGTCAGAAACACCTACTAATCCTATGTTAAATGTATGCGATATAGAACGTCTAAGCATGATTGCAAAAGAAAATAATTTATTACTTGTCGTAGACAACACTTTTGCCACCCCATATTTGCAAACACCATTAGACTTAGGGGCAGATATTGTAATGCACTCTTTAACTAAGTATATTGCAGGACACTCAGATGTTGTTATGGGAGCTTTAGTTTGCAATGATGATGTATTAGCAGAAAAGTTGGCTTTTATTCAAAATTCTTGTGGTGCAGTTCCAGGGCCAATGGATTCTTTTCTTGTTTTAAGAGGCATCAAGACACTGCACTTAAGAATGAAAAGACATTGTGAAAATGGGCGGGCCATAGCTCAATTTTTAAAAAATCACCCTAAGGTTGGAGATGTATATTGGCCAGGATTAAAGGAGCATCAAAATCATGATATTGCAAAAAAACAGATGCGTGATTTTGGCGGAATGATATCTTTTAATCTTGTAGGAAATAAGCTTGCAGATGCTGTGTCTGTAGTGTCAAATACGAAATACTTTACACTTGCTGAGAGCTTAGGAGGAGTAGAGTCATTATGCGGACATCCTGCTAGCATGACACATGCTGCAATACCAAAACAAGAAAGAGAAAAAACAGGTGTTCTAGATTCTTTAATACGACTTTCTGTAGGTGTTGAGGATATAGATGATCTAACAGTAGATCTACACAACGCATTAGACACAATTTAATTGAAAAAGCTTGCAATTATTACAGGAACTGGGGGAGGGGTAGGCAAATCCTTATCCCTTAACTTAATAAATAAAGGTTATAATGTTTATGGTTACTCTAGAACAAATGAAATAAATAATCCTTATTTTCATTTTAATAAAATCGACCTTAGTAACCTTCAGAAAGTAAAAAACTTAAAACTACCAAATATTAGTGAAGAATTAGAGGAAGTTGTTTTAATAAATAATGCAGCAACTATTGGTAAAATTTTACCAATAAATTTAAAACCCCAAGAGGATATTATTTATGAATACACCTTAAATATTATCACTCCATCTTTAATGTGTAGTAAATTTATTTCAGCCTACCCAAAAAACAAAAAGATAATTATAAATATAAGTTCTGGAGCTGCAAATACTCAAATTGCGTCATGGAGTAATTATTGTGCTTCAAAATCTGCACTTGATATGTTGACCAAAGTTCTGGTTGAAGAAAAACATGAAAATTTAAATGCTTTTTCAGTCTACCCTGGTGTAGTTGACACTAACATGCAACAGAAAATAAGAAAAGCTAATCCCCAATTTTTTCCTCTTTTAAAAAAATTTGTAAGTTACAAACAAGAAAATCAATTAGAAAAAGTAGAAATAGTTGCAAAAAAAATTCTTCACATTATACAAAATGCACATAAAATTTCGCAAAATATAGTGTCAGTAAGAGACATACATATAAATTAAGCATTTTAAATGGAATTCAAATACAAGAGCCGATTAAACATTTGTTTATCAGTTAGTTATATGTTTTTGTAATTTTTAACAAGTTTATGTTTAAAAGATCCAGTTATTATTGATAATCTTTGGCTAAAATTTGGTTTTAAACAACTGAAAATCAAACAACTAAATACCATCATGTTTTTTGTAATATAAAAATTACATAAATTATGATTTTATAATATTTATTGCCTATCGTTTTTGATCAAGCAAATTAAATTCTAGTTTTGAAGCCATATTAACCAAAATTTAATTTTTATTATGGACAATGTATTTAAGTACTTTAATGGGTTTTTTAAAGGCCTAACAGGATTGATTATGACTATTTTAGGCTTAGGAATTGCAGCAACATTTCTATATGGTCAAGATGCAATAGCAAATGATCTAAACATTGATGTTATTAGCAATATTACAGGTGTAATCAATGGGTTAGCAACAGAAGGCTTTGTTGGATTAATTGGTATTTTAATTGTTTGGAACTTAATCACTGCTAAGTAATAAGCTTTGATAAATTTATAAAATAGCCCTACTTGTAATAGTAGGGCTATTTTTTATATTAAATTTTGATAACCTAAAAACATCAATAAAAAAATGGATAAAATATTTATTAAAATAACTGACTTTCTCAAAAAGTGGATAGAGCTTTCCCTTTATTTTTTATGTTTTGGTGTGGTTGTACAACTATTAATTGATGAAACAATATTAGGCTGGGATCCTATTGGAAACATTCAAGATGCTGGCTCTTCATTTATTGGGATTATTGCGGTTATTTTACTTTATTTACTTTTTGTAAAAAGAAGGTCTTAATGGGCTTCAAGCCAATTATTTCCGGCGCCAATATCAACAGTTAACGGAACAGCTAACGAAACAGCATTTTCCATGCTTTTTCTAATAATCTTTGTCACTTCGCTTTTTTCTGACTTATGCACATCAAAGACAAGCTCATCGTGTACTTGAAGTAGCATTTTAGATTTAAATTTCCCTTTTGATAATTCTTTATCTATTTTAATCATTGCAACTTTTATTATATCAGCGGCAGAGCCTTGTAAGGGAGCGTTTATTGCATTTCGCTCAGCCATTGCTCTAATCATTCCATTTTTACCATTAATAGCTTTAAGGTGTCTTTTCCTTCCCATAATTGTTATTGCATACTCTTTCTTTCTTGCCTCTTCTATTGACTTTTGCATATATGTTTTTATTTGAGGAAATTGTTCAAAATAATTATCTATAATATTTTGTGCTTCTTTTCTTGTTACGCCAATATTTTGTGCTAAACCAAATGCAGATATTCCATAAATAATTCCAAAATTAACAGACTTAGCATTAGAACGCATTTTTTTATCTACATCTTCTAATGCCACTTTATAAACCTTGGCAGCCGTTGCAGCATGAATATCAATCCCATTTTTAAATGCTTTTATCATACTATCATCCTTGCTTAATGCCGCCATTAATCTAAGTTCAATTTGTGAATAATCTGCAGCTACAATAATAAAACCGCTATTTTTAGGAACAAAAGCCTCTCTAACTCTCATTCCCAGTTCAGTTCTAATTGGAATATTTTGCATATTAGGGTTTACTGAAGAAAGTCTGCCTGTTGTTGTAACTGACTGATTAAATGTTGTGTGTATTCTACCAGTGGTTTTTTTAATTAGTTCAGGTAATGCGTCAACATATGTTGAAAGAAGTTTTTTGACCCCTCTAAAATCTAGAATTTCTTTAATAATTGGATGAGTATCTTTTATTTTTGTAAGTTCCTCTTCTGAAGTAGAATATTGTCCCGATTTTGTTTTTTTTGGTTTTTTACTGAGCTGCATAATATCAAATAGAATTTCTCCTGTCTGCTTTGGAGAAGAAATATTAAACTTTTTTTCTGCTAATTGGTGTATATTGTTTGTAATTCCTTCTAATTTTTTTGACAATTCGACACTTAAATTATGCAATATTTTTTTGTTTATGGCAATTCCCTCCATTTCCATTTTAGCTAAAACTACTAACAAAGGAATTTCTATTTTTCTATACAAAGTGAGTATTTCATTATCTTCCATCTCTTTTTCTAATATTTTATGAAGCTGAAAAAGACATAATGATCTTTCACACGCATAATTTAATAGTGAGTTAATTGGCAAATCAGAGAAAGATAATTTTGTTTTTCCTCTACCTAATAACTCATTTTCATCAGTAATAATTAAATTAAGATAATTTTCTACAATCAAGCTAAGTGAGTTTCTTAAATCCGGATGTAAAAGATAGTTAGCAATTTGCGCGTCGAAAAGATTAGATTTTATAATAACATCTTTGGACATAAATGTTTTAAATAAACTTTTTAAGTCATATCCAACTAATGTTATTTTTGGATCTTCAATAATTGGCTTAAATTTTTTTAGAAGATCAGCACTATACTTCAAGAAATATCCATTTTTATTATCAAAGGATATGGATATGCCAATAATTTTGTTGTTAAGACTATCATTACTGTTTGTAATTATTTCTAATGAAAAAACTTTTTGTTTTTTAATATTTTCAAGAAGATTTTTAATTTGAGAATCTGCTTCAACAAATGTAAAATTTGATTTTTTTACTTCACTGATTTTTTGTGTTTTTACATCATTAAATAAATCAAATTGTTTTTCACTGGAATGTCTATTATTTTCATTCGGAAGGTTATTATTAACAATACGATGTTTGTTTTTAGCGATCATTCTTGATAGTAGAGTTTTAAATTCTAACTCGTTAAACAGCTCTTCTAATTTAGCTTCATTTACAGGCTGATATTTAAAGAGGCTTTCATCAAAATCTATAGGAACATCTGTTATGATGGTAACTAGTTTTTTACACAACATTCCTATTTTTTCAGATGATGCAACATTTTCTTGCATCTTCCCCTTAAGCTTATGCGAGTTTGCAAACAAACCTTCCACACTTTTATATTCTTTTAAAAATTTTTGGGCTGTTTTTTTCCCAACACCAGGTATTCCAGGAATGTTGTCAGCTGAGTCACCAACCATTGCTAAATAGTCGATAACCTGATTTACATTATCAATATTGAAGTTCTCCAGTACTTCTGGCACACCCCAAATAGTTGTTGGCTGCCATTTATTTCCAGGCCGATACATTAAGATCTTGTCAGAAACTAGCTGCGCAAAGTCTTTGTCAGACGTCATCATGTAAATCGTATATCCCTTTTTTTCAGCTTGCTTAGCTAAAGTCCCAATAACATCATCTGCTTCGAAACCATCTTTATAAATTTTCGGAATATTAAACGCAATTAAAAGCCTGTCAATATATTTAATTGCATCTCTTATACCCTCAGGCATTGCATCTCTGTGTGCTTTATACTCAGGATATTCTAAATGCCTTTCTGTTGGTTTACTTGTATCAAAAACAACACCGATATGAGTTGGGTTTTCTTTTCGAATCAGCTCATTAAGGGTATTTGTAAACCCTAAAATAGCAGAGGTATCAATACCTTTAGAGTTAATTCTTGGATTTTTTGCAAATGCAAAATAAGCCCTATAAATTAGAGCAAAACCGTCTAAAAGAAATAATTTTTTTTCACTTTTCATCGCGCTGTAAAAATACAATTAATAACATTATTTCATTATTTTTACTCTTTATTAATTTAAATTGGAAAAATCAGAAAAAAGATTGTTTTTTAGCGCATTGCTATATCCTGTTATGTTCTTCATAGTTATGTGGGGGCTCAAATTAATTGAGATACAATTTGATTTACAGAATACAATTAGACAATACGGGGTTTTGCCAAGAGACATATCCGGCATAAAAGGAATTTTGTTCTCTCCTTTTATACATAAAGACATACTACATTTAAGTAATAATTCTTTACCAATTCTTATACTTGGATGGTTTCTTTTTTATAGCTACAAAAATATTGCAAAAGAAATTTTTTTATGGTTGTTTTTTGTTTCAGGATTTTGGCTTTGGGTATTTGGACGCCCATCTTTGCATATTGGAGCTAGTGGTGTAGTTTATGCTCTTGCATCATTTCTATTTACCAGCGGTTTAATACGCAAAACCCCCAGACTAGCAGCCATCAGTCTAATAGTTATATTTTTATATGGCTCGATGATTTGGGGTATATTTCCAACACAGCCCTCCATCTCATGGGAGGGCCATTTGTCAGGCATGTTAAGCGGTATATTAATAGCTGTTTTTTTTAAAAATCATGGGCCCAAAAGAAAAAAGTATCAGTGGGAGATAGATGAAGAGAATGAAAAAATATTAGACAGCCAAGAAGACTCTCAGCCAACAATTACATACACTATAAAAAAAAAAGATAATTAATAAATACTAATTGATTTTGAACCAAGCTCTTTCGTGCAAGTAATAAAACACAAATTTTATTATTCTATCCAATATTACTAATCCTGTTGCCCCTTCTTTAGAAATTGGTTTTAAATCTATCAGCGGAGGGAAAAGTGTTAACACAAAATAAGTAGTAGTCATGGCTAAAACGTTCCATGTTAATGCTTTTATTAAATGTTTTTTTTTATTTGCTTTTGTCATTTTATAAAATTTAGTAAAGCGCAAATATATTAAGATTCTATTTTTAATCTTTTTATGTATTTTGTATTAAAAAATGTATTTTTGTTATTAAATGAAAAATATTAGAAACTTTTGCATAATTGCTCATATCGATCATGGTAAGTCAACTCTGGCAGATCGGCTTTTAGAGTTTACAGGCGCTGTATCAGAAAGAGAGGCTGAAGCCCAGCTTCTTGACGATATGGACCTTGAAAAAGAAAGAGGCATTACTATTAAAAGCCACGCTATACAAATGGAGTATAGTTTTAATAACACTAACTATAGTTTAAACTTGATTGACACGCCGGGGCATGTTGATTTTTCCTATGAAGTTTCTAGATCTATTGCAGCATGTGAAGGGGCATTACTTATTGTTGATGCTGCTCAAGGAATACAAGCTCAAACCATTTCTAATTTATATTTGGCATTAGAGCATGAACTGGAGATTATTCCGATATTGAATAAAATTGATTTGCCTTCAGCAGAGCCAGAGGTTGTTACAGACCAGATTATTAACCTTATCAGTTGTTCAGAAGAAGATGTGATACCTGTAAGCGCCAAAACAGGTGAAGGAGTAGAAATGATATTACAAGCAATTATTGATAAAATACCCCCACCCAAAGGAGATGTTGATGCGCCTTTACAAGCGATGATTTTTGATTCTGTTTATAACACATTTAGAGGTGTAGAAGGGTATTTTAAAGTAGTAAATGGTAAGATTGCAACAGGGCAAAAAGTAAAGTTTATGGCAACAGATAAAGAGTATCATGCAGACGAAATAGGAGCGTTACGACTTAAACAGTTTCCTAAGAAGGAATTGCATGCAGGAGAGGTTGGTTATATCATTTCAGGTATTAAAACTGCTACTGAAGTTAAGGTTGGTGATACGATTACATCAGTTGAGATGCCGGCAAAAGATGCTATTAAGGGTTTTGAAGAGGTTAAGCCTATGGTTTTTGCGGGAATATACCCTGTTGATACCGAGGATTTTGAAGAGTTACGCAACTCTATGGAAAAATTACAACTAAATGATGCTTCTCTAACTTTTGAACCAGAGTCTTCGGTTGCACTTGGCTTTGGGTTTAGATGCGGTTTTTTAGGAATGCTCCACATGGAAATAATTCAAGAGCGGTTAGAGCGTGAATTTGATATGACTGTTATAACAACTGTACCAAATGTGTCTTATTATGCTTACACTAAAAAAAATGAAACATTAGAAATACATAATCCATCAGATTACCCAGATCCAAGTATATTAGAAAAAGTTGAGGAGCCTTATATTCGTGCGCAGATTATCACAAAATCAGATTTCATTGGCCCTGTAATGAGCTTATGTATTTCTAAAAGAGGAGAGTTAATTAATCAAATTTATTTGACAACTGATAGGGTAGAACTCATATTTGAAATGCCACTAGGTGAAATAGTATTTGACTTTTATGATAACTTGAAATCAATTTCAAAAGGATATGCATCATTTGATTATACGCCAATCGAATACCGTCCATCTGTTTTAGCAAAACTGGACATACTTTTAAATGGAGACCCTGTTGATGCGTTATCAGCATTAGTGCATAAAACTAATTCATACACGTTAGGTAAAAAGCTGTGTCTTAAGTTAAAAGAGCTTATACCAAGACAACAGTTTGATATAGCTATTCAATCTGCTATAGGAGCAAAAATAATATCAAGAGAAACTGTAAAAGCGCTTAGAAAAGATGTAACTGCAAAATGTTATGGAGGAGACATAACAAGAAAAAGAAAGCTTCTAGAAAAACAAAAGAAAGGCAAAAAAAGAATGAGACAAGTAGGTAATGTTGAAATTCCACAGGCAGCCTTTTTATCTGTTTTACAATTAAATGATTAAATAATGGGAAGAGCATTCGAATTTAGAAAGGCCAGAAAAATGAAAAGATGGTCTAAGATGGCCAAAACTTTTACAAGAATTGGCAAGGATATTGTGATTGCAGTAAAAGAAGGAGGCCCAAACCCGGAAACAAATTCAAGACTAAGACAAGTTATGCAAAATGCTAAGAGTGCAAACATGCCAAAAGATAATGTTTTGCGAGCTATAAAAAAAGCTAACGATAAAGACACGTTAAATTATGAAGAGATGTCTTTAGAAGGGTATGCGGAAAATGGAATAGCAATATTTGTTGATTGTGCAACTAATAATAACAACAGGACAGTAGCAGATGTTAGGTCGTATTTTAATAAGTGCGGAGGCAGTTTAGGCACAAATGGCTCTTTGGAGTTTATTTTTACTAGAAAGGGCGTTTTTACTGTAAAAAAAGATAACATCAATATAAATTTTGATGATTTTGAAATGGAATTAATTGATAGTGGCTTAGAAGAACTTGAAAAAGAGAATGATCTGTTTAATATTTATTGTGATTTTAAAGATTTTAATTCTATGCAAGTAAAGCTAGAGTCATTGGGTGTTCAAATTGAAAACTCAGAGTTACAAAGAATTCCAAATAGTTTAAAAAAGATTAATTCGGAACAAGCAGTTTCAGTGTTAAAGCTGTTGGATTGTTTAGAGGAAAATGATGATGTTCATCAGGTTTTTCACAATATGGAGCTAACAGAAGAGATTTTAAATTTAATGGAAAAATAAAACAGTTTATGAACATTTTAATTTTAGGCAGTGGAGGAAGAGAGCATGCGTTTGCATGGAAAATAGCACAAAGTAGTAGTTGTAATAAATTAATAATTGCTCCTGGTAATGCTGGAACAAATCAGCTTGGTACTAATATTGATATTAATATTAATGATTTTAATGCGGTTAAAGATTTGGTATTATCAAATGAAATAGATATGGTTTTGGTAGGCCCAGAAGCCCCTTTAGTTAACGGAATTTATGACTTTTTTCAGCAAGACGAAAAACTTAGTAGAATATCTTTAATTGGTCCCTCTGCTAGCGGAGCAAGGTTGGAGGGAAGTAAGGATTTTGCTAAAGAGTTTATGCAAAGACATAATATTCCTACTGCAAAACATAAAACCTTTACTAAAGAAAACATTAATGAAGGATATGAATTTATCGACTCATTAACAAGCCCTTATGTCCTTAAGGCTGATGGTTTAGCTGCCGGTAAAGGAGTTGTAATTTTAGAAAATGTCGATGAAGCAAAAAAAGAGCTGAAATCTATGATAGTTGGCAAGAAATTCGGAGAAGCATCCTCTAAGGTAGTTGTAGAAGAGTTTCTTAAAGGAATAGAATTATCTGTTTTTATAATCACCGATGGCACCTCTTACAAAATACTGCCTTCAGCTAAGGACTATAAAAGGATTGGAGAAGGAGATACGGGTTTAAACACAGGAGGAATGGGAGCTATCTCTCCCGTTCCTTTTGCTGATAGATTTTATATAGAAAAGGTTGAAAGAGAAATAATAAAACCAACTATAGAAGGATTAAAAAAAGATAGTATTAATTATAAAGGATTTATATTTTTTGGACTTATAAATGTAAATGGTCAACCTAAAGTAATTGAGTATAATGTTCGTATGGGAGACCCTGAAACAGAAGCAGTTATTCCGAGAATAAAATCGGATCTTCTTAATTTATTTAAAGGGATAGATGATGGTACTTTTAGTGAAAAGGATTTGCATATAGTTGATGATATTACAGCTACAATTATGCTTGTTTCAGAGGGGTATCCAAATGATTATAAAAAAGGAAAAATTATTAATGGCTTTGAAGACATAACAGATTCTTTATTATTTCATGCAGGTACAACAGGTGAGTCTAATATTAAAACAAATGGTGGTAGAGTTATTGCAATAACGGCTTATGGAAATACTTTGGAAGAGGCAAAAGCAAAAGCATACAAAGATGCGGAAAAAATCAATTTTGAAGGCAAACAATATAGAAATGATATAGGTTTTGACCTATGATTTAGCGTGTTCTTCATTGTTTTTTTTATGCTTGAACATTTCAATAGTCCACACAACAAGAAAAACAAAAATCACTCCAATGTAAAAATAATTGATGGTATTACCGATTGATTCTACAACACCAAAAATTATTTCAAAAAAATCTGCGATAGCATAAAAGAAGTTTGTCATAAATTTATTTATTTTACGTTAACAAATTTAAATATTTTTTGAACATTATCATGTTTTTAAAACCTCTTATTAACCCTAAACCTTCTATATTTTTATTTTTTGGATTTTTTTCTTTAATTTTTGCTGCAATTCCGTTAATTAGTTTTGACATAAATGTTTCTTTTGGCGATTTTTATTTCCCTCCAATTATTGTGTTTTTTTTATCCTTGATAGCTCCTTTCTTTTTAAGTATAGGCTTGAATAATCTTATTTACGAGAAAAATATACTTAAAAAAGAAAACATTTTAATAGGGTGGATTTTTGTTTTGTTAAGTACACCAATAATAAATAATGTTAAGTTATGGCTGACTCTATTTGCATTTCTGTTTATGACAAAGTTTTTATTCTCATCTTATCAAAAAGATCGCCCATTTAGCCAACTATATAACGCTTCATTTATTTTAGGAATTGCAAGTTTTTTTTATCCAAGCTTAGCTATATTATTATTTTTATTAGTTATTAATACTATTAATTACAGCAATTTTAGCATTAGAATCTTAATAATAATATTATTAGGCTTTGCCACACCATTCTTATTAAGTATTATATTTTGCTTGTTAACAAACATAGATATTCGTATGCCTGAGGTTTTTAAGCTAGATAGATTTGTTTTTTCTCAGCTAAATAATTTACACTTTTCTAAATTATCATGGCTTATTGTGTTAATAATTATTTTATTATTTTCTTTTAACGAGCTTTTTACATGGTTATATAAAAAAAGTATTAGATCCAGAAAAACGTTTAAAACTTTAATCTGGTTTTGTTTCATTTTAATAACAATTTCAATTTTTTTTGGCTCGGAATACTTAGGTTTTTTGCTTTTTCCTCTCTCTGTAATAATAGCAAATTACTTTATATATTCAAAAAAAAGAGCTATAGCAAATTTGTTATTTGGCTTATTGTTAATCACTTCGTTAAGTTATAGATTTTGGATTGTTTTTTAATGTGTAAGTTTGTACATAAAATATATTAATTATGAAATTTGGAGTAGTTGTTTTTCCTGGCTCAAACTGTGACATGGATATGTTTTATGTGTTAAAAAACATTATGAAACAAAATGTGGTCAAGTTATGGCATAAAGATACAGATCTTAAAGACGTTGATTTTATTGTTCTGCCAGGTGGTTTTTCGTATGGAGATTACCTAAGATCCGGTGCTATTGCCAGGTTTTCCCCTATTATGAAAGAGGTAATAGGTTTTGCAAATTCTGGTGGCTTTGTTTTAGGTATCTGTAATGGTTTTCAAATATTAACTGAAAGCGGATTGTTACCAGGTGCACTCTTGCATAATACATCGCATAAGTTTATTTGTAAAAATATTTATTTAAAGGTCAACACAAAAAACACGTTAGTAACTAATTGTTTTGATAATTCTCCGATCAAAATTCCTATTGCACATGGTGAAGGAAGATATTATGCTGATACGAAAACCATAAAATCATTAGAAGAAAATGATCAAATTTTATTTCAATATTGTAATGACCAGGGAAAGGTCAATGAAGATGCAAACCCAAATGGGTCGCTAATGAATATTGCTGGTATATGTAACGAAGACAGAAATGTTTTTGGTATGATGCCACACCCCGAAAGGGCAGCAGATAAAGAGCTATCTAATGAGGATGGCAAATTACTTTTCGATAGTATTTTACATTATTACCATTAACACGTAAATAGTTTTTTCGCTACAAAATCAGGCAATGAAATAAAACTCCGCATCATAAGCGTGTTAAAAATGGTTGTCACTATACATAATTTTTAATTAAAATTATTAAACAAATTTGTGTTTTTTTTTAACAATTGAAGTTGATAAATAATTTTGATTTTCTTTTATTCAAAATAGGCATTTTAAATTTTAAATTAAATATTTGCGGTATTGTTTAGTCAATTATTCCTCATCGCATTTATGCTGATTAATCAGCCATAAGAGGAACCCTTTTTTATAAAAAGACGTGTTTAACTGTTTGTTAGCAATCCATTGTTGAAAAAGAGTTAGTCACTCTTGTTTGTAAATCTTGTTAAGTTGTAAATTAGTTGTTTTAATAATTAGTATAAATTTTTAATCATGCAGATAGAAGAAATTTTTAAGAGAAATCATGTTAAAATGCCGTTTCAGGTTGAAAAAATCACTGAAGCTGTTTTTAAGGCAATGATATCAGTCAAAAACGGAGAGCCAAAAGACGCAGAATTAATTGCCAACCAAGTTAATAATGTTTTACTAAAAAGAAAACTAGAAATCCCAAATTATGTTCCCAATGTTGAAGAAATACAGGACCTAGTTGAACAGACTCTTATGCAAAGTCAATTTTTAGATGTTGCTAAAGCATACATATTATATAGAAATATACAAACAAAAAAAAGACAGAGAAATATTTTTGAAAGAAGAATGACTTTAAAACCGTTTGAGTATCCCGAACTTTATGAGTATGTACCGGCAATACGTCATTCATACTGGATACATACAGAGTTTAATTTTACCAGTGACATACAAGATTTTAAAACACATTTGTCTGAAATAGAAAGAAATGCAATTAAAAACGCTATGCTTGCCATCTCTCAAATCGAAGTGGCTGTGAAAAGTTTTTGGGGAGATATTTATCACAAAATCCCAAAACCTGAAGTAGGTGCTGTTGGGTCAACATTTGCTGAAAGTGAAGTGCGCCACACAGATGCGTATTCGCATTTGCTTGAGATATTAGGCCTTAATAATGAATTTAAAAACTTAAAGAAAAACCCAGTAATAATGAAAAGGGTAAGGTATCTTGATGCCGCACTAGTAAGTTCAAAAAGTGAGAATGACAAGCAGTATACGGAGTCAATCTTACTATTTTCACTGTTTATAGAACATGTTTCTTTGTTTTCACAGTTTTTAATTATTATGGCTTTTAATAAACACAAAAATATGTTAAAAGGAATATCCAATGTAGTAGAGGCCACATCAAAAGAGGAACAGATCCACGGCGATTTTGGAATAGATTTAATTAAAATTGTTAAGCAAGAGAATCCTGAGTGGTTTGATGTGAAATATGAATTTAAGATACAAAGCATGTGTAAAACTGCATATGACGCTGAAAGCGCAATCATTGATTGGATTTTTGAAAAGGGAGAAGTCGATTTTCTACCAAAATCTCAAATAAAAGAATTTGTTAAAGACCGCTTCAACAGATCACTAGAGAGTATTGGTGTAAAAAAAGTATTCGAAACAGATCAAAATTTATTAAATGATACTGAATGGTTTAATGATGAAATAATAGGCACAAAACATGTAGACTTTTTTGTAAAAAGGTCAATCAATTATAGTAAAAAAGCACAAAGTATAACCGCACAAGATTTATTTTAAAGATATGCAAGAAATAAACAAAGATTTGAAACAATCCAAAGATTTAGCTGAAAAAAAAGTTAGCACAAATTATGAATATTTGTTAAATGCACGTAAGGCCGCTGTAAATAGTCAAAAAGAAGAAGAGTTTAAATGGCTTACAGAACACAGCAGGAATTTCCTTGCGGCTGGCTATGTGCCTGAAGGTATTAAGCCCGAGACAAGAATCAGAGAAATAGCAGACAGGGCGCAAGAAATTTTAGGAATTGATGGCTTTGCAGATAAATTTTATAATTATATGCAAAAAGGTTATTTTTCTTTATCATCGCCTGTGTGGTCAAATTTCGGAAAAGAAAGAGGCTTACCAATAAGTTGCTTTGGATCAAATATTTCTGATGACATGGGCAACATTTTATATACTCAGTCAGAAGTTGGGATGATGTCAAAGTTAGGAGGTGGGACATCAGGCTATTTTGGTAACATCAGACATCGCGGGGCAAAAGTTAAAGATAATGGAGAAGCATCTGGATCGGTACATATAATGCAGCTGTTTGAAACTATGGTTGACGTCGTGAGTCAAGGGTCAGTACGAAGAGGAAGATTTTCCCCTTATCTCCCTGTTGAGCATAGCGATATAATGGAGTTTTTAGATATTGGTACTGAAGGAAACCCAATACAAGAATTAACTCACGGTGTTTCAGTTACTAATAAATGGCTAGAGGAGATGGTTGAAGGAGATATGGATAAAAGAGCTATTTGGGCAAAAGTTTTGCAAAGAAGAGGAGAAATAGGATATCCATATATTTTCTTTAAGGATAACGCTAATAATGGAGCTCCAGAAATTTATAAACAAAGAAAATATAGTGTCAATGCTAGCAATTTATGTACAGAAATAATGCTTCCTTCTAATGACAAATGGTCATTTGTGTGTTGTCTTTCGTCTTTGAATGTTTTACACTATGATGATTGGAAAGACACGGATGCAGTTGAAACAATGATATTCTTTCTAGATGCCGTAATTAGTGAGTTTGTTGAAAAATTAGATGTTTATCGAGATTCTAAAGAGCTTGATGATAAACAAACGTTCTTGTTTATGAAAAGAGCATATGATTTTGCAAAAGAACACAGAGCTTTAGGACTTGGTGTTTTAGGCTGGCACTCATTTTTACAGTCTAAAATGTTATCATTTAATAGTCAAGAGGCATATAATTTAAACACAGAAGTTTTTAAATTAATAAAAGAAAAATCATATAAAGGTTCAGAACAGCTCGCAGAAATGTTTGGTGAACCTGAAGTTTTAAAAGGTGTTGGTAGAAGAAATGCTACTTTAAATGCTATTGCACCGACAACATCTTCAGCGTTTATCTTGGGGCAAGTGTCGCAAGGCATTGAACCTATTTGGTCAAATATATATGTTAAAGATATAGCAAAAACAAAATGTACAATTAAAAATCCGTTTTTAGTTAAATTGTTAGATGAAAAAGGTAAAAATACAGATGAAGTGTGGAAAAATATTAGAGACAGAGATGGATCCGTACAGCACCTGGACTTTTTATCTGAACAAGAGAAAGACGTATTCAAAACCTATGCAGAAATTGATCAAATGGATATAATTTATCAAGCAGCTAATAGACAAAATTATATTGATCAGGGACAATCGCTTAACCTCATGGTACACCCCAATATGCCAACTAAAGATATTAACAAATTATATCTTACAGCGTGGCAATTAGGTTTAAAATCTTTATATTATCAGCACAGCATGAATGCTGCTCAACAGTTTAAACAAAATAAGGAATGTGCTTCATGCGAAGCATAAAAATGAGAAATTTTAAATATTTTCTTGTTTTAACGTTATTTAGTTGTGCAAATGTTATCATGCCTACGGGTGGAGAAAAGGATATACAACCCCCAAAAGTACTAAATACATCTTTTATAAAAGAAGACAACATAGTTACCCTTCAATTTAATTTTGATGAGTATATACAAATAAATAATTGGAATAAACATTTTTATATTTCTCCTCCAATCGAAAAAAAAGTAAAGAAAAAGATTAAAGGAAAATCACTAATATTAAAGATAGAAGACACCCTTTTTAATCAATCAACTTATAGTATTTGTTTGAATTCGTGCATAAAAGATCTTAATGAAGGAAATATATTATTTGAATATTCTCATAATTTTTCTTTAGACACAGTTTTAGATACAATGTCTATAACAGGCTCTTTACAAGATGCATATACTTTAGATTCGCTAGAGTCGGCTGCTATTTTACTTTATGATACAGAAATACATGACTCCTTAATCTTTAAAGTACCGCCAAGTTTTATAGCAAGGACAGATAAAAATGGAAATTTTAATTTTTCTAATTTGGATTCAAAGACATATAACATTTTTGCACACCAAGATTTCGATTACAAATATTCTAATAATAAAAAAATAGCATTTTTAAATAATGTAATTAATGCCAAAAAAGATAGCTTTCTGATTTTGTATGCATTTGAACCAATATTACACAGCAATACATTTACAGATAGTTCTTTAATTTCGCAAAAAGATACGATCAATAAACCAGTTGAAGATTCATCTCAATTTTTTGAAAAAAACTATGGTAATCTTGAACTAGTTTTTGATGAAAATAATGCTTGTGTAATACAATTAATAAGTGACGATAAAGTAATAAAGGAAAAAAGTTTTTTAAAAGAACCCTATATAATTAAAAATATTCCACCGGCGAGCTATAGAATAAAATATATTTATGATTTAAATAGTGATGGTATATGGAGCACCGGAGACAGAGAGCTTAGGACTCAGCCCGAGCGAGTTATTTATTATGCAAACAGCGTAAATATTCGAGAAAATTGGGATTTGGTGTTGGATTGGTTTATTTTAAAATAAAATCATCTTGATCTTTTAAAAAATTCATTTGCCTTCTTTTAAGCTTTAAGTCTTTGCTTGATAGACGTAATTCAAAGATATTATCTATATTTTCTTTCGCATCAAATATTTTATTTCCAAAAGCATCATAAGCTTTAGACTTACCGTTAAATGGAATTTTATTTGCATCAATACCGATCCTATTAACACCAACAGTATAACATTGATTTTCTATAGACCTAGCCTTTAATAATGTGTCCCACGCATCGATTCTTTTTACAGGCCAATTTGCCAAGTATATTAATACATCATAATTAACATTATTTCTAGAAAAAACAGGGAATCTTAAATCATAGCAAATTAGTGGGCAAATTTTCCACCCCTCTACGTCTACAATTATTCTTTTTGCTCCTGCAGTTAAAAATTGATCTTCTTTTACTAAAGAAAATAAATGTCGTTTATCATATTTAAAAACCTCACCATTTTTAGATACCCATATTGCTCTGTTGTAAATTTTATTATTTTCCTTAATCATTAAACTTCCAGTTAAAGCACTATTTTTTTTTAGTGCGGTTTGCTGCATCCACTTCACTGTTTTGCCTGTCATTGTTTCAGACAAATCAATAGAGTCAGGGCAAAAAGCAGTATTAAACATTTCAGGAAGCAATATTATATCTGAATTGTCAATGCGGGATATAAGATTTGCATAGTGATGGAGGTTTTTCGCTTTATTTTTCCAAAATATTTGAGACTGTATTAATACGATTTTCAGTTCATCTTTCATAAATCAATCTATAATCATCTTTTTCTCTACACTTCCATCTTCCAGTATATTTACAATAACCTTATTTTTCTTTAAGTTTATTTTGCGCCCTAAAATGTCTACTGAATTGATTATTTTTTGTTTGCAGCTATTATCTTTAATATGTGTTGGGTTTATTGGTATTTTAAAATCAACGATTACAGGAAAATGATCTGAAGCAGTTTTTGTGTCATTCCAAAATAAGTTATTCTGAGACAATAAATACGGACTCATATGCTCTGTAGATAAAATAAATGATTTACTAACTGTCATAACACTATTTGTAAAAAAAACAAAGTCAAGTCTACCTGGGGGGTAATCACCTAAAGACGGATAACTTTTGTCCCAGGTGTAAGCAATATCTTTTTCATTAAAATAACTTACTTGATCTTTTAAAGGGGTGTTATCCCAATCAGGAAACCCTCCGGCTCCGAAGGTAATAGTGTCGGAAATAGAACCATATATAATAGTGTAGTATTGTTGTGAGTAGCCAACTAAATTCATATCGCCAGAAAAACATATAGGTGTATTAGTTGGTAAATCAATAACCCCGCCAGCTGGTGTTTTAGCATCGTGAATAAATTCAATAACTGCATCAAAATTTTCTTGTCGCCCCTCATTATTATCACAACATGGAGGGTGAGCGTTTATAATTAAAATGTCAGATAAATAAATGCTATCTGGCAAATCTATCAATTCAGCATTAACTCTAGTAGTAATCTCCCAGGAATCAATAGACGGATATTTTGAGATTGTTAAATTACCAGTGTTAAAATTAGTTAAAATGTATGGATGACTAATATAGTTTGAGTCTAAAAATGCAACTATATCACTATAATTTGTGGAGCCACATTCCTGATATGTGATAATATCTGCATCAATAACTTCAAATATTCTTTGGTGCTCATCTTTTCTACTATTACTTTTAAGCCCGTTATTCCAAACATTATACGTCATAATTCTTAAATCGGTATTGTCATGTTTTAGCAAATCTATTGTGTTATTAGAAAAAGAGGAATTGTCAAAGATGTATGTAAATACAGATCCATTGTCAGGCATTACATCCCCACCTAATATTTCTTTTATTGAGATAGATATAGTGTCTGAAAAAAAACTGTCTATTTATGGCGATTTCATATTCATCTGAACTATAAGTTGGAAGAGGAATAACATCAAGACTGTATAACGCAAGAGTATCAACAATAGGAAAGTTAGTATCGTCAAAGATGAATTTATCGTAAAAATTTATTCCATATTCAGAACCGATGTTATTGGTATAGTATCCAGTTGAACCGTTGTTATCAGCATCAATATTTATTATAATTTTTGAAGGAGTTATAAACTGTTCGGTTAAGTCTATTTCTTGGTCACACTTAATTTTTATAAATAAATATTCGTTGTTATTCGCTACGCTAAACGATAATAAATCTACTAAAGGAGAGTCAAACATGTTGTCATTATAACTAACATTAATGGAGCTCCAATCATCAAAAAACCCATCGATTTTGATGCTACCTTGGCTATAACAATTATTAAAATGTGATAATATGAAAAATATTATGAATGCTATTTTTTTCATGTTTAACAGTCCTTAGTCTTAGATTATGATTTTCAAAATAATTATTGTAGAATCAACTTATGATTTACTACACCTTCATCAGTAATAATTTCTAAGAAATACACACCACTTGATTTGGTTGTAAAATTAACGACTTGCGCATATTTTCCTGAGAATTGCTCTAAATTATCAATTAAAGTAAATTCACCAATCATATTTACAACTCTTATATTTAGATTTTGCTTTATATCACTAGTAAATTCAATATTAAATATTCCATCAGATGGATTAGGATAAATTTTGAAATTCGTTAAACCAAATTCTTCTACAGAAACGTTGCCACAATTTGCTTCGCAATCAACCAAAGAGGTATATTGACCAAGACCATTACCTGGATCAAAACAAGTACCTCCATCACAGTCCCAGCTTGGAGCTATACAGTTACTCTGACAAGCAGCTAAGCTACTATACTGACC
>MDTC01273915.1_pt1 | contig 97636 bp, 78 predicted proteins | sample 811181 | NCBI WGS metagenome assembly MDTC01 (sample SAMN05326644, study PRJNA326480) | marine metagenome | isolation source: seawater | place: Pacific Ocean: North | collected 2011
CCGCAACGAGACCGATATCATCAAGACCCGTGTGACCAAAATGATAGAGCAGGAGTTGCTGGATGATCCTTACGCTCAGGAAGAGTTTTCCAGGCTGCTGCGCAAGGTGATCGAGGAGGCTGAAAAGCTGTTTGATCATCCGCTGAAACAGTACATGCTGTTTCAGGAGTTCAGTGAGCAGGTTGAGCAGCGTCGGCTGGATGACGTACCTGATGTCTTTGATGGTAATCGTCTTGCGCAGGCGTACTTTGGTTTGTTTAAACAGGTTCTGCCTGAAGTCTTCACAGTGACGGATCAGCAGGTGCAGGACAAATGGGTGAAACTGGCCTTCGAGGTGGATGAATCTGTTACCCAAGCGGTCGCAGAGAACTCCATCAATCCTCAGAACATTGAGGCGGACATCCGCAAGAAGTTGTTACCAATGTTGTTCAAAGAAGCCAAAGGCGTGGGTGCCGGTATGGATCAGGCCAGAAAGCTGGTTGAAAAGGTAGTACAGATCACCCGTGTAGGTTTGGGTAAAGCGTCTTGATAAGTAGAATCTGGTTGTTGGTATGAGTATCTGAAATGAGTGTGCTGATTTATCCGCAGGGACGCACACTGAGCTTTGTTTATGGCGATGAACGCATTCAGGTTTGCCGCGAAGACCGCGCCAAAGTGACAGACCGGGTGCAGATTCGGGTTCACCCTGATTGCCGTGTTGTGGTTGCGGCCCCTGCAGATACTGATGATCAGGCGGTGTTGCAGGCGGTAAAACAGCGAGCCCGCTGGATTTACCAGCAGCTTCGCGAATTTCGTAAACAAAATGAGCACCTGGTGCCCCGTAAATATATCAGCGGAGAAAGTCATTACTATCTCGGCAAGCAGTATATGTTAAAGGTGATAGAAGCTCCCGGTCACAAACAGGAAGTGAAGCTTTTGCGTGGAAAGCTGGAAACTTCAGTACGCAGCAATAACACTGAAAAGGTCAAAGAGCTATTGGCTGACTGGTACAAAGCACGGGCCAGGGAGACCTTCGTAAATCGGCTCGAAGCTATGCTGGAACATGCCCTTTGGGTAGAAGAGCGACCATCACTGCGCATACTGACTATGCAAACTCAATGGGGTAGTTGTTCTCCTAAAGGCCGGATCACTCTGAACCCTCATCTCGTTAAAGCCCCCCGTGAATGTATCGACTATGTAATTCTGCACGAGCTTTGCCATATTGCTGAACATAATCACAGTGAACGGTTTTACCGACTTATGAGCCAGGTGATGCCAAAGTGGCAAAAGGTAAAGGAGCAGTTAGATCAGGATGCTTTTAAGTTTATCTTGTGTTAACTAATAATCTACTGATCTTAGTGTTCCGCTTTAATGTGTAAGCCATTCTTACATGTTTAAAAATACAGTAATTGAATGTCTGAAATCAAAATCATAGACTTAAAGAACAGTCAATAATTTAAGGGAAAGCAGTAATATGGAGTTTATGGGTGATCCTGTTGTGGTTTTTGTATCGTTTTGTTTTCTCATTCTTATGCTTGGTTTTATTTTTTACCAGAATCAACGTCAGGCAAGACTGATTGAGAAGAAAATATCGGATGCACAACTGGCTACGCAGAGTCTATTTGATCTATTGAATGAATCATTGTCACAAAATATTCATAAAGTAGCTCAGAATTGCCAGGATAAATTGTCTGAAGATATTAAAGTCATTCTGGATCATGCAAGGATTAATCAAACGGAAGTTCTTGACGTTGTAAATAAATCAAATAGCAGTACTGAGAAGTTATTTACGGAAGCTAATGAGACAATATCTCTGTTGACTGAAACAGTCAGAGATGAACTAAAAAAGATTCAGGAAACTGTCAAACATAACGCTGCATATACAAAAGGTATTGTCGATCGTGTTGGTGAAAAGGTGCTTCATGGGATATCCGGAATTGAAAGCACCATAATGACTCAATCGGAGAGGGTAACGGAAACTACCTTGAATATTGAGAAATCAAATTTGGATGCGCTGAGATCTGTTGAATCAGAATTATCTGATTATTTTGGCAAAACTACTGACATTCAGACAGGAAAAATTAACGAACTTGTCAACTCCGCACAGCAGGAAATCTATGATTATGTTCAGGGCTCGGAAGATCGTTTAGCTGATGTGATTAGTTTGATGAGAGTATCCAACTCTATCTTTGAAAATAAGAATCTTTACGACAGTGGTCATTTGGTAATAGAAGATAGCTCTTTCCTTAAGATTTTTGACTCCTGCCAGTTGACGCGGCTGGAGGATAAGCTCACAGGTCAGGTAACTAAAAATGAGTACAGAGACGGAGCTTTGTTCCGGTCAGAGACATATCGAGACGATAGACTGGAGTATGTTGGGCACTACCAGGATGGAAGGCTCGCCTCAATGGAAGATCTTACCGGTCCTGACGTCGGTAAAACTGTGTATGAATACGACGAATCTGGCGAAATAGAGTCTATAAAATAAAGGAACAGACATGTTTTTGAATCAACTATTAGAAATCTCTAAAGAAAATTTTCTTATTCTGGCAAAGCATTCAATGAGTTTGAATGGAGAGTATAAGGATGAAGAAATGGCTATCTATACATCATTTCAGCATGAATGTGACAAGCTGGGGTACGACCCTGAAGTAACAGATGAAGCTTTGAATAATGCAATTATATCTTTGTCCGGACGGGACTTGTCGATCCGGAAAATTGTTATGGTTGAACTCCTTGGTATTTTGTTAGCTGACGGTGAAATATGTTCCGAAGAGCGACATCTTGTTGATCAGCTATGCACGGCGTTCGATCTCGAAGGGTATGAGATTGCACGGATGGAACGCTGGGTTCAAGGGATGAATGATATTGTCCAGGAAGGATACCGGATTATAGGAGCTTGATATGCTTGGTCTGTGGAATGCAGTGAAAGCTGGAGTATCTATGGTAAAGGATACTGTCAGTTCTGTTGGTGGTGCGGTTGTTGAAGGTGTAAAAGTAGTAAGTGACAAAGTTAAATCGGGTGGTTCGAAAGTATATTCCTCCATTAGTGGTAAGAAATACTTTGATGAGGCAGAACGACTATACGAAAAAATTGAAAGCCGTTTTAAATATGCCAGACGACGGTATGAGATTAAGATTAGTGAAAGATCGAATGAGATCCGGGATCACCTGCAAAGAGTTAATAAGTTTAAAGAACGAATTTATACGGAATTATTCAGAAAGTTTTTAGATGTCGCAAACAGATTGCACCGGGTTGAGGTTGAGGGGAAGTACTTCAAGGAATTTTTGGCAGAAGACATCTTTGATTGTAAGGAGTTTGAAGTCGTACAGTCCAGAGCGGCGCTATTTGAAATTGATTTTAATGATATGTCATTCGGGCAGGCGGCGTATTCAATACTGACTCTTGGTTTTTATTCGAGAAAAAAGGCCAAACAATCTTTGCAGCAGGTTAAGGATGAAGAGCAGCGGGTTAACGAGGAGATTGCAAAAATGGAATCTCGTATAACGAAAGCTGAGCAAGTTGTATTGTCCTTGTCGAATGTTGTTATCTACTTTGAGAGTATTGTTGCTAACTATGTGACCTTACTTCAGAGGTTTGAATTTGGAGTTAACAGTCAACGAATTATTCGGGCTGGCCAGTCAAGCTTTGATAAGTTGGGTTTTCGTATGATGCCGATTCGGCATATTGAAGATTTTCATGCCTTGTTTAATCTTTCTGTTGTCATGAAAGAAATGAGTTCGATGGGGTATATATCGGAATCAGGTGAGCTGATCGAACATGATTTGGCCGCAATAGATACATTTTCCAGGCATACGGCCACTATTCAGGCTGCATAGGTATTTTCCATGGATGATAAATTTCAACAAAAGCCATTTTCAGCAGAAGAGCTTATTGCCAAGTTAAGCCAGGCGTCGCCATTGCAGGCGAGCAAGGTGTTGATTGAGTCTGAGCTTTTTGAGAAAAAAAGTTCTATTAATGTTTTAGATGAAATATATAAGCACTTTGATAGTAAATCTGGCTTGATAGATGAGTTGGTTGCTCCGGTGGGTATGAATGTGCTTGACGGTATTATTTCCCATAAGAAGTTAGGGTTGAATCGTACAGGGTTGACAGCTTCCCGGGTTTGGAATGAAATTAAAGGCTTTGATTATTCTATCGCCGAAGTGAATGCTAAAACATTATCAAATAAGCAGCAGTTGGAGGGAATGAGGACTCCAAGAGATTATAATAAGAGTGTTCGGGCAACCATGACCGATGGAAGGAATTTAGAGAAAAGAAAAGATAAAAAATCCGACAGCAATGGTAGGGTAGAGAGCGGTATTGAAGTGAAGGATGATGGTGAAAGGGTCATATTGTATCGGCATCAGCAGCAGGCCAGGGATGCGGGTGAATCAAAGTTGTCCGCAGATACTGACCATGTCATCCCTGTTAAGCAGATTAATGATCAGTATGCGAAAAATGTTTATCTGACAGATAGAGATATAGCAGCTGTTACTGACGGAGATTTTAATCTTATCGAAATAAGTAATGAGCTCAATCGCATGAAGGGAGCGGGCTCCTTTCGGGACTTGTTTGACAGGAAGAAAACACTGCAGGCTAAGCGCGATTCCGGTGGGAAAATGTCCCAAAAAGAAAAAAATGATTTGAAGAAATTGGAGGGCGTTTCAGATAAAACCCTTGAAAATGGTATCGCAGCTGAAAAAGAGTCAGCGGGAAAGGTTCTTGGGAGTGCTCAGGATAGTGCTTTAGGGAATTTAAAAAACAACAAAAAGGCCATTGCATTGAAAGCGGGTGGGCAGGCTTTAGAGCAAGGTGGCTACCAGCTCCTGGGTACAGCAATCATCGAGATGATTAAACCCTTATTTCACGAGTTATCGGATTCCATTGAAAATGGCTTTGAAAAAGGGGTCAATGTTGCTCGTTTTAATGATGCGGTAAAAATACGTTTTGGTCGGGTTTCTGCTTATTTGAAAGATGTTGTTATTCCTACATTGCATGGGTCTGTAAAGGATTTCTTTCAGAATCTGTTTAAAGTTCTCATTGAAGGCATTCTCGGGTTGGTTACGGGTATGTTTAAGAGTGTCATGAGAATCATCTCGGAAGGGTTTTCTGCGATAATATCTTCAATAAAAATAATCTGTTCTAAGTCTGATTCCATGTCATCTTCAGAAAAGGCGGACGCGATCACTAAGCTTTTGGCATCAACCGTCAGTACTTTTGTAGTGATGTACTTCTCTGAAGTGATTACTAAGATTGTCCCAGACCCGTTTAATGAAATATTTGTCATCATTGCCAGTGGTGTTGCTTCTACATTGCTTGTCTATTTAATAGATAAAATAGACTTTTTTTCTGTTAAATATGAAAAGCGATCTAAGCTTGTGGCGGAAGTTTTTCAGGAGCGTATTGCTCAGATTAAGCGCAATACCGATGCCTTTAGTGCAGCGTCGGTTCAGGCGCTGGTTGAACAAAAATTAACTTTTAATAAGCTTTGTGGCGACCTGGAAGATGGAATTACATCCGATCTTGATGTTACATCGAATGTAAACCTGATCGCTGATTTTATGAAGGTTGAGTTGAAAATTCGTGACACGGAATCGTTCTTGGAAGTATTGCGTCGTGAAAAGGTGCTAACTATATGAGTGCTTGCTTTTGCGGTATCTATTCGCAGGCAGAATAGGACGTTTTAGGCTTTGCTTCAGTATCAAAGCCAGTGTCGGATTCGAAGCAAAAGTTCAGTTCTTGCTCTATAAAAATAGTGTGTTTGAGTGGTATGGGAAAGTAGTTCTGAGAGGTCTTCTGCCCACACTAAGCTGACAGAGTATGAAATAAGGGTTTGGTTGAACCTGTTATGGTGAGACTCATAAGTTGGATTATCAGCCAACAGAGACTGATGACGGGATTGTACTCCGGGCCATCCATGGCCCATCCCCTACGGGCGCCTGCGGCGGTACAGATTGCTCCCGGCAATCTGAGGAACCCGAAACTATGAGGGTTCAGAATCACATCATCGGTTAAAACAAAAAAGGCCCTGACCAAAATACGGTCAGGGCCTTTTTATTTGCGGGCGGGATTGACCAGCGTCGTTCCTCCGCTGTTGTCTAAAGGGCTCGCGGGCTGACTCATTCGGCACGTCCATGTGCCTCACCCTGTGGGCTGCGATGCAGTGCAAAACAGGAATCCTGCCGTTTTGTGAACCCGGAACTATGAGAGTTCAGAATCACTTCCTTCGGCCAATAAATACAGATGGCGGGATTGTACTCCGGGCCATCCATGGCCCATCCCCTGCGGGCGCCTGCGGCGGTGCAGATTGCTCCCGGCAATCTGAGGAACCCGGTACTATGAGAGTTCAGAATCACATCATCGGTTAAAACAAAAAAGGCCCTGACCAAAATACGGTCAGAGCCTTTTTATTTGTGGGCGGGATTGATCAGCGTCGTTCCTCCGCTGTTGTCTCGCAGGCTCGACTGAACCCGCAACTATGAGAGTTCAGAATCACTTTTCTGCGGCCAATAAAAAACCCCTGATGCGAGCATCAGGGGTTTTGTATTGGTGGAGATGGCGGGATTTGAACCCGCGTCCGCCAATCCTCCACTAGAGGATCTACATGCTTAGCCTTCTCTATTGTTTTAGTTCGTCACGACCCGAGGGGCAGGGTGTTCGGAACGAGCTCGATTAAGTTTTGACCATTCAGCTCCGAGCGAAGCATCCAGGCGAGCCTGTAAGACTGAGCCCTCGTCCCCCGGCCACAGGCACCCGAGTTCAGAGGTAAGCGGGCTTAAGCCGCTAGTGCGTAAGTTTCGTCGTTTGCGACTATAACTTTGTATAACGTTGATTTACGAGATCGCTATACACTCTCGGCATGCACCCATAGCTTTGTAATCAGCGTCGAATCCTGATCATCCCCGAATTCTTCGTTCATACGCGCTAAGGCGTTTGGTCTGGCTGGTTGTCATCCAGCTTCAGACTATATGGTTGCTGCTCAAAGCTTTTTCAAGCCCATGAGGTGTCAACCAGTACAACGGAGTAAGTTTAACACACTGTGAGCCAGGTTTCAGCGTACAGAATGCTTCATCACCCGTTCTTTTTGTTTAGCCCAGTCACGGTCTTTGGCGGTATCGCGTTTGTCATGGCTTTGCTTACCTTTGGCCAGGGCGATTTCGGCTTTTACGTACGGACCTTTCCAGTAAAGGGCAGTACATACACAGGTATAGCCTTTGGCCTGAATCTTCTGTTCAATCCGCTCCAGTTCCCGTTTGTGCAGCAGCAGTTTGCGGGCACGGCGCGGTTCGGTAACCAGATGGGTAGAAGCCTGGGCGAGCGGCGTAATTAATGCGCCGGTCAGGTAGGCTTCACCTTTGTGGAAATCGATGTAGGAGTCCAGCAGCTGGCATTTGCCGGCGCGCAGGGATTTTACTTCCCAACCGGTCAGAGCCAGTCCGGCTTCTGTTTTGTCTTCCAGAAAGTAGTCGTGGCGCGCTTTTTTGTTGAGCGCAATGGTACCGCTGGGGGCTTTGGATTTCTTTTTACTCATAGACAGCATTATACCTGAGCAATGGCCGAAAAGGCACTATGGCTTGCGTTGGCGGGTTGAGAGCGCACTTTAAATTACTCACAATACCCTTATCAGATCAGGGGTCAGGACACGATGACAGATATTAAACGAGGTATGCACGGCACATGGGGCAGCCGCTGGACTTTCATTCTCGCAGCGACGGGCTCTGCAGTTGGACTGGGAAACATCTGGAAGTTCCCTTACATCACCGGTGAGAACGGTGGTGGGGCGTTTGTGCTTGTCTATCTTTTGTGCATTCTGGTGGCCGGCATACCGGTGATGATTGCCGAAGTGCTGCTTGGCCGTCGCGGACGCATGAGCCCGATTCATACCATGCAGGCGGAAGCCCGGCGTCAGAATGCTCCGCGTTTCTTCTCAGGCATTGGCTGGATGGGTGCAGTGTCCGGTTTCTTTATTCTGTCGTTTTACAGTGTCATCGCTGGCTGGACGCTGGCCTATATCGGTGAAATGGCCAGTGGTACTTTTAACGGCGCCGACGCAACGGTGGCCGGGGAAACCTTTGGTAATCTGCTTGGCAGTCCCTGGGTTCTGCTTGGATTGCACACCATCTTTATGATTATGACGGGCTTTGTTATTGCCCGTGGTGTGAAACATGGCCTGGAAGACGGCGTGCGTCTGATGATGCCGCTGTTGTTCGTGATGCTGATTCTGCTGCTGGGCTATGCCATCACCACGCCGGGCTTTGGTCAGGGCTGGAATTTTATGTTCTCGTTTGATTTCAGCAAACTGACCACGGAAAGCATCGTCGTTGCTCTTGGTCATTCCTTCTTTACTCTGAGCCTCGGTATGGGTGCGATCATGGCCTATGGCGCTTATATGCCGTCTGAGGCTTCGCTGACGAAAACTATTTTTACCGTCGCGTTTCTGGACACTCTGGTGGCGCTGGTCGCCGGTCTGATTATTTTCCCGATCGTTTTTTCTCATGGCATGGAGCCAGCCGCCGGACCAGGCTTAATGTTTCAGACTCTGCCAATTGCCTTTGGCGCGCTGCCGGGTGGCGCATGGATCGGAACCGCTTTCTTTGTTCTGGTTGCGATTGCTGCCTGGAGTTCTGCTATTTCCATTGCAGAGCCTGCCGTGGCCTGGGCGGTGGAGAAGGGCATCAAACGGGGCACAGCCACCATTATGGTGTGCGTGCTGGCCTGGGTTCTCGGGGTGGGTACTGTGTTGTCGTTTAACGAATGGGGAGATAAACAGTTCTTCGTGACCGAGACCATCTCTGAATCCGTTACTGACCCTGTCTCCGGTGAAGTATCGGCGAAGACGCTGTCGTCCAGTTTCCATTTATATGCCAATACTACCGATCTGAAGGCTGTGCCTCTGGCAGAAGGAACGGAGAGAGCCATCAGCGGTAAGACGTTTTTTGATATACTCGATTTCCTGACAGCCAATATCCTGCTGCCTCTGGGTGGTCTGGCCATTGCTGTATTTGTAGGCTGGCTGATGCGCCGGGAAGACAGCGCGAATGAATTGCAGGCGGACGAGACGGTGTATAACGTCTGGCGCTTTATGTTACGTTTCCTGTCGCCGCTGGCCATTCTGTTTATTTTTATCAATGGGCTTCTCTGATTACAGATGACGACTATTAGCCGCAGCGCACTGGTGATGTACAGTGCGGAGCAGATGTTTGAACTGATTAACGATGTGCGTCGTTACCCTGAATTCCTCAATGGCTGCAAAGCCACGCAAGTGATTGCAGAGGGTGATGACTTTATCGAAGCAACACTGACCATTTCCAAAGCGGGGGTGAATCAGAGCTTCAGCACACATAATGATTTGTACCGTCCGGAGCGGATGGAAATGCGCCTGCTGGATGGTCCTTTCAGTAAATTTGAAGGTATCTGGCGCTTTCAGCCTTTGTCTGACGATGCCTGCAAAGTGTCGCTGGATATGGAATTTGATGTCGGAGGGCTGCTGGCAGGAGCGGCTCTGGGAATGGTTTTTAAACAGGTAGCCAACACCATGGTGGATGCCTTTGTTAAACGGGCAAAAGAAGTTTATGGCTGACAAAATCCGGGTAGAGGTAGCCTACGCGCTGCCTGAAAAGCAGAAAATCCTTGCGGTGGATGTCGAAGCGGGCACAACAATGCTGGAGGCTGTGAAGCAGTCGGGCATTGAGCGGGAATTTCCGGAACTGGATCTGGCTGAGGCTAAGTTTGGTATCTTCGGGAAGGCAACGCGTACGCCGGAGACAGATGTTCTGCGCGAAGGCGACCGGGTGGAGATCTATCGCCCGCTCATTATTGATCCGAAGCAGGCCCGAGCTAACCGGGCGGCTAAAGGCAAATAATCCAGCTTGCGTAACAGCACCTATAAAAATGCCCGCCAGTATCGCTGCTGCGGGCATTTTTAATGTTCGCCGTTCAGATCCTGAAAAACCGCTGGCTCAGCTGCCAGGCATGTCGGTCTGGATGGTGTTCGGCGAGGATTCTTCTTTTGGAATGGAGTTCATCTGATTCTCTTCACTGAACTCATCATTCGGCAGTTCGCCTTCGTAACGGACGTATTGGCCCGCTTCGTTGAAGAAAAGACTGATCTTATAGTTTTTTACTATTTCATCTCGCTTCTCTAATGTATAAATATAATCCCATCGGTTCTGGGAAAACGGGTTTTCCAGCACGGGTTTCCCCATAATGTAGGTGACCTGGCGCTGGTTCATGCCGGGTTTGAGCTGGGCCAGCATGTCGGCGGTAACGATGTTGCCCTGCTGGACGTTGAGTTTGTAGACCCCCGGGAAGACACAACCGTAAAGGGTTGCAATGCCGAGTGAAACAATCAGAATTGTCGCTCTCTTAATCAAAGTGCTGTCTCGTAAGTTGCGTTGGCGCATGGAGCAGGGATAATACCCGATTAAACAAGTTGCTGTGAAATATTAGAGGAAAACCATGTCCGATCAGAACGTGGAACTGCGCAAAGTAGGATTAAAAGTCACTCTGCCACGGGTGAAGATCCTGAGCATTCTGGAAACCAATCCTGATGCCCATATGAGCGCTGAAGACGTATACAAGTCTCTGATTGAGGCTGGTGAAGATGTAGGCCTGGCGACGGTATACCGGGTTCTGACCCAGTTTGAGAGCGCTGGTCTGGTAACCCGCCATAACTTTGATGGTGGCCATTCTGTGTTCGAACTGGCCCGTGGTGAGCATCACGACCACATGGTGAACGTGGAAGATGGTACCGTGATTGAGTTCACCAACGAACAGATCGAAAAACTGCAGCACGTGATTGCTGAAGAACACGGTTTTGATCTGGTCGATCACAGTCTGGTGCTGTACGTACGTAAGAAGCACTGATTGTCGCTGGCCGCAGTGCCGGATGATAAGCAAAGAAAAAGCAGCCGGATGGCTGCTTTTTTGTGCCTGCGATTCACACAGAGCGAACGCACAGCCCTGGCCAGAGGCCCTGTTTTGCAGGGCGTTTACTTAACCAGTGCCAGCATTTCTTCGGCGTGTGCCAGCGTCTGGCGTGTAATGTCGACACCACCCAGCATGCGGGCGATCTCTTCAGAGCGCTGCTTGCTGTTAAGTTTACGCAGTTGCGTGTGGGTCGCTGTATCGCCGCTGATTTTACTCACCTGATAATGCTGATTGGCCTGAGCTGCGACCTGTGGCTGGTGAGTCACACATAAGACCTGACCATCTTTACCCAGTGAGCGCAGCAGGCGGCCAACCCGCTCAGCCGTACCGCCGCCAATACCCACATCCACTTCATCAAAGATCAGGCTCGGGATGTCACTCACGGCGGCTGTCACCACCTGAATTGCCAGGCTGATGCGCGCCAGTTCACCACCTGAGGCGACTTTCGCCAGTGCTCCGGCCGGCATGCCGGGGTTGGTCTGTACATTGAAGCTGATACGGTCGATACCATGACGGCTGGCACTGCCTTCGTCCACGGCGTCGAAATGGGTTACAAACTTCGCTCTGCCCAGTGCCAGTGCTTCAAAGTGTGCTTCGACTTCAGCATCCATGCGCGCTGCGGCTTCACGACGGGATTCGCTCAGTGTTGCAGCCAGCTGACGGTATTCGCGTTCCAGCGCTGCGGCCTGCTGTTCCATCTCCGCCAGATCGTCGTCACTGAGATTAAGTTCGGCCAGCGCCGCTTCCTGTTCCTGCCAATAGTTATACAGTTGCTCCGGCTGAATCTGATGTTTGCGGGCAACGCGGTAGAGGTCAGAAAGGCGGCTTTCTACCTGTTGTAAACGGTGCGGATTGATGTCCACCAGATCCAGATAATGCTGCAGTGAGCGTCCGGCTTCATCCAGCTGAATCTGAGCCTGCACCAGCAGATCACGGGCCTCATTGAGCAGCGGGTGCTGATCGTCGATTTCATTGAGGCGTGCAATCGCCTGCTGAGCCAGTTGTACGGCGGCCAGTTCTCCGTTGTCATCACCGTAGCAGGCGGCCAGAGCGTACTGACCGCTGAGCAGCATGCCTTCGGCGTTGGACAGACGTTTCTGTTCACTCTCAAGCTCCGGAATCTCTTCCTCTCCGGGGCTGAGTTCACGCAGTTCTTCGACCTGATAGGTGAGCAGCTGGCGCTGGGATTTTACTTCAGCGCTTTCTTCTTTGAGTGTTGCCAGTTTCTTTGCCAGCTGTTGCCATTCGGACCAGACCAGAGACACTTCGCTGACCTGCAGGCTGAGGCCACCAAAGGCGTCGACCAGCTGGCGCGGTGTTTCTTTCTGCAGCAGCCGCTGATGAGCGTGCTGGGAGTGTATTTCGATCAGTAACTGACCAAGGTCTTTCAGATCCGCTGCTGCTGCCGGGCGGCCATTGATGTAGCCACGGGAACGGCCCTCGGCGGAAACGATGCGGCGCAGAATAATGCAGTCGTCATCCACCGGGATATCACGTTGCTGCAGCCACAGGCTGGCCTGAGGATTCATACTGAAGGTCGCAGCGATTTCGGCTTTGTCGGCTCCCTGACGTACGCAGTCAGCATCGGCACGATCGCCCAGAGTCAGACCCAGGGCATCCAATAGAATGGATTTACCGGCACCGGTTTCCCCGGTGATAACGGACATCCCGGCGTGCACCTCAAGTTCCAGGTGGTCTACCAGGGCAAACTGATGAATCGACAGATGAACCAGCATACGATGCTCCATATCTGAATATATATACAGTGTTTTTATATACAGTGTCGGAATCTGTCAAGTTTATTTTTTAACCAGCCCTTGAATCTCGTAAAAGCCTCCCCCATATAGGCGACAGTTCCATTAACAGTGACAGAGGATAAACAATGTCGGACGAGCAAAAGATTCAGGAAGAGCAGCAGGAGCAGCTGAACGAAGAGCAGGTAAACCAAGCCCCTGAAGCCGAAGAATCCACTGGCGAATCGGCAGCAGAGGGTGTTGATGCACTGGCGGCAGCCCAGCAGGAAATTGCGGACCTCAAAGAACAGATGCTGCGTACTCAGGCTGAGATGCAGAATGTTCGTCGCCGTGCCGAAGCGGATGTGGAAAAAGCCCACAAGTTCGGCGTTGAAAAATTCGCCAATGAGATGCTGACCGTGGTCGACAACCTGGAGCGTGCCCTGGCGGCAGCGGCGGGCGATGACGAAGCCACCAAAGCAATCCGTGAAGGTGTTGAAATGACCCTCAGTGGTCTGGTTGCCGGTCTGTCCAAGTTCAAGGTGGAAGCGGTTGATCCACAGGGTGAAACCTTCAATCCGGAACTGCATCAGGCGATGTCCATGATTGAGAATCCGGATGTTGATCCGAACACCGTGATTGCTGTGATGCAGAAAGGGTACACCCTGCAGGGCCGTCTGTTACGCCCGGCGATGGTGATGGTCAGCAAAGGCGCAGCAAAAATCGACGAAAACGCCTGATTTTTCTTGTTTAAGGCCCTTGAAAGCAGCTTTGCCGGACTTATATAGAAGTCAACGCTGAAAAACAGTTACAGATTGAGCGCAGCGCAAGCTGCCAAAACGGAGACATACAAATGGGTAAGATAATTGGTATCGACCTGGGCACCACCAACTCTTGTGTTGCGATTCTGGATGGTGACAAAACCAAAGTAGTTGAAAACTCTGAAGGTGATCGTACTACGCCTTCCATTATTGCGTTCACTGACGACGAAACTCTGGTAGGTCAGTCGGCAAAACGTCAGGCGGTGACTAACCCGACTAACACGCTGTTTGCTATCAAGCGTCTGATCGGCCGTCGTTTTACTGATGACGTGGTACAGAAAGACATCTCTATGGTGCCTTACAAAGTTATTCAGGCGGACAACGGTGACGCATGGGTTGAAGTAAAAGGCGAAAAAATGGCACCACCGCAGATCTCTGCTGAAGTGCTGAAGAAAATGAAAAAGACTGCCGAAGACTACCTGGGCGAGAAAGTAACGGAAGCGGTTATTACCGTTCCTGCGTACTTCAATGACTCCCAGCGTCAGGCAACCAAAGACGCCGGTAAAATCGCTGGTCTGGAAGTAAAACGTATTATCAACGAACCAACAGCTGCGGCTCTGGCTTATGGTCTGGATAAAGAATCCGGCGACCGTACCATTGCGGTATACGACCTGGGTGGTGGTACTTTCGATATTTCCATTATCGAAGTGGCTGACGTTGACGGTGAAAAACAGTTCGAAGTACTGGCAACCAACGGTGATACTTTCCTTGGTGGTGAAGACTTCGATATGCGTCTGATTGAATATCTGGCAGCAGAATTCAAGAAAGAAAGCGGCATCGATCTGCACAACGATCCACTGGCTCTGCAGCGTCTGAAAGAAGCTGCGGAAAAAGCCAAGGTTGAATTGTCTTCTTCCTCTCAGACAGACGTTAACCTGCCGTACATCACTGCTGACGCTACAGGCCCTAAACACCTGAACGTTAAAGTGACCCGTGCGAAACTGGAATCTCTGGTAGAAGATCTGGTAAGCCGTTCTCTGGAACCTTGCCGCATCGCGCTGAAAGACTCTGGTCTGTCAGCGTCTGAGATTGACGAAGTGATCCTGGTGGGCGGTCAGACCCGTATGCCACTGGTACAGAAAAGCGTTGCTGATTTCTTCGGTAAAGAGCCACGTAAAGACGTGAACCCGGATGAAGCAGTAGCCGTTGGTGCTGCGGTACAGGGTGCGGTTCTGTCCGGTGATGTGAAAGACGTTCTGCTGCTGGACGTAACTCCGCTGACTCTGGGTATTGAAACCATGGGTGGCGTAGCGACTCCGGTTATCGAGAAAAACACCACGATTCCTACCAAGAAATCTCAGGTGTTCTCAACCGCAGACGACAACCAGACTGCTGTAACCATTCACGTGGTACAGGGTGAGCGTAAGCAGGCTTCGCAGAATAAATCTCTGGGCCGCTTCGACCTGGCTGATATTCCGCCAGCGCCACGTGGAATGCCACAGATTGAAGTAACCTTCGACATCGATGCTAACGGTATTCTGAATGTAAGCGCGAAAGACAAGGCGACCGGTAAAGAGCAGTCCATTGTGATTAAAGCGTCTTCTGGTCTGAGTGACGATGAAATCGAAAAAATGGTTAACGATGCAGAAGCAAACGCAGAAGCGGACCGTGAATTCGAAGAACTGGTACAGGTACGTAACACTGCCGATGGCCTGATCCATGCGACTAAGAAAACGCTGGAAGATGCCAAAGACAAAGTGACTGACGATGAAAAAACAGCAATCGAAAAAGCCATCGCAGATCTGGAAGAAGCTCTGAAAGGTTCCGATAAAGCTGACATCGAAGCGAAAACCAACGCTCTGACTGAAGCATCCAGTGGTCTGGCGCAGCGTCTGTACGCTGAACAGGCTCAGGCTGAGCAAGCTGCTGGCGCCGACGCCGGTGGCCAGTCTTCCAGCCAGGATGACGATGTTGTGGACGCCGAGTTTGAAGAAGTGAAAGACAAGTAATCAATTCCTTGAATTGATCATCTGAGAACGCGGCAGTCTTCCTTTACGAGGGCTGTCGCGTTTTTTTGCTTGTTTTGCCTGAAGAAAACTCGCAAAAAGCCAGAAAGAAATCTGATAGAAAAAGTTACAGCCGATTGTGTTCCTGCTGATCTGAACGACATCGCAGGCAGCAGATTAACAACAGGTGCAATATGTCAAAACGAGATTATTACGAGGTTCTTGGAGTCAGCCGTGACGTTGACCAGAAAGAACTGAAAAAAGCTTATCGTAAGCTGGCGATGAAGTATCACCCGGACCGTAACCCGGACGATAAAGACGCCGATGCAAAATTCAAGGAAGCGACCGAAGCCTACGAAGTGCTGGGCGATGCGCAGAAACGTCAGGCTTATGATCAGTTTGGTCACGCTGGCGTTGATGGTCAGGCCGGTGGTGGCTTTGGTGGTGGTGCAGGTGGTGCCAACTTTTCCGATATTTTCGGCGATGTGTTCGGCGATATTTTTGGTGGCGGCGGCGGTGGTCGCGGCGGCCCGCAACGTGGTTCCGATCTGCGTTATACGCTGGAGCTGACGCTGGAAGAAGCGGTGCGCGGTATCGAGAAGAAAATCCGCATCCCGACGCTGGCATCCTGTGAAACCTGTGATGGTACCGGTGCCAAACCGGGTACCAAGCCAAAAACCTGTACCACCTGTAACGGTGCTGGTCAGGTACGTATGCAGCAGGGTTTCTTCTCGGTGCAGCAGACCTGTCCGAGCTGTCGTGGTCAGGGCACTATGATTGATGATCCGTGCACCAGCTGTCACGGTCGCGGTGTAAAAGAAGAAACCAAAACCCTGTCGGTGAAAATTCCGCCAGGTGTGGATACCGGTGACCGTATTCGTCTGGCAGGTGAAGGCGAAGCGGGTGCCATGGGTGGTCCGGCTGGTGATCTGTATGTGCAGGTCAGCGTGCGTGAACATAATCTGTTCCACCGTGATGGCCGTAACCTGTACTGTGATGTGCCGATCAGCATTGTTGATGCAGCATTGGGTGGTGAGCTGGAAGTGCCGACACTGGATGGCCGGGTCAAACTGAAGATTCCCGCCGAAACTCAGTCCGGCAAACTTTTCCGTCTGCGTGGTAAAGGTGTCACCCCGGTGCGTGGTGGCCCGGCTGGTGATCTGCTGTGTCGTGTGCAGGTAGAAACGCCGGTTAACCTGACCTCAGAGCAGAAAGATCTGCTGATGAAGTTCCAGGAATCGCTGACCGGTGAAAAACACTCGCCACAGAAGAAAAGCTGGTTTGAAGGTGTGAAGAAGTTCTTCGAAGACATCTGATCACCAGCCAGCGCTGGTCCGATAACTGAGTGGGGTGGCCCGGCATGGCCCGGGCGCCTCGCATCTGACGTTCAATCGCTATATCCTTAGCGCCGTATTTACTCTTACCCGGAAGAACTCATGACCCGTATTGCTATTACCGGTGCCGCAGGCCGCATGGGCCGAATCCTGATCGAAGCGGTGTGCGCCGCAGAAAAAGCTGAACTGGGCGCTGTCATTGTGCTGCCTGGCGATCCTATGGCTGGTGTCGATGCCGGTGCGATTGCCGGTCAGGGCACAAGCCTGAATGTTGTTGCAGAAACCAGTCTCGAAGCGGTTATTGATCAGTTTGATGTGCTGATCGATTTCACCGCACCTGCTGCGACCATGGCCAATATTGAGCTGTGTCGCCAGCACGGTAAAAAGATCGTGATTGGTACCACCGGTCTGAGCGATGAACAGAAAGCCGAGATGAAAGTGAAAGCGGCGGATATGGGGATTGTATTTGCGCCGAACTATTCCGTAGGCGTAAATCTGTGTCTGAATCTGCTGCGAATGGCTGCTTCTGTAATGGGTGAAGATTCCGATATCGAAGTGATCGAAATGCACCACCGCCACAAAGTGGACGCGCCATCCGGTACCGCGCTGCGTATGGGTGAAGTGGTTGCTGAAACCATGGGCTGGGATCTGAATGAAGTGGCCTGTTATGGTCGTGAAGGTCAGACCGGTGCCCGTCCGCACAAGCAGATCGGTTTTGAAACTATCCGTGGTGGTGACGTGGTGGGTGATCACACCGTGATGTTTGCCGCAGAGGGTGAGCGTGTGGAAGTCACTCACAAAGCGCAAAGCCGTATGACCTTTGCCAAAGGTGCGGTACGTGCAGCACTGTGGGTTGGCGAGCAGCCAAATGGCCTGTACGACATGCAGGACGTGCTGGGCTTCTGATGCCGGTTTACCTGTATTGAGAACGCCATAAAAAAACCGCTCAATTGAGCGGTTTTTTTATGGGTGAGGCTTTTTCAGATCAGTGCTTTACACCGAGGATATGGTCGAAACCACGCTCGACCATCTGCTCCATGCCCGCTGGTTTACCGGCCGGATCAAAGATCATCGACACCAGCATCTGTGAGTTACCCAGTGCCCAGCGTGCACGTTCGCGCGGTGCCAGGCCCATATCCAGCAGACCCATTTTGATACCGCGGTCTACCTGATCACTGAAGATATCCAGAATTTTATTCTGGAAGGCGAGGTACTGAGGCCAGATTTCATCGCGTACCGAAGCACTCCACTCCAGCCATACTTTGATGTAATCCGGGTTGTCTTCACAGGCCTGCAGGAAGCCATTGACGTTGGCGCGGATCGCTTCAACCGGGTTGCTGTATTCCTCGTTGATCTGCTCGGCCATGCCCAGCAGGTAGTCTTCCACTTCGGTCAGGACAGCATCAACCAGCGCTTCGCGGGTTTTGAAGTAATTGAACACGGTGGCAACGGATACACCACCCAGTTCGGCAATTTCAGTGTGACCACCACGGCCGATGCCGCGTTTTGCGAACACTTCAACGGCGTCTCTCAGCAGCAGTTTTTTGCGCTCTTCGGGTTGCAGGCGGCGACGACCTTCGACAGCTACGGGCATAAAGTACCTCTTAGAATATTGTATTGTGTATCGGCGGACAGCACGGTCTGCCCGGTCTTTCAGTGAAAATGTGCGTTATTGAGAATGGTTTTCACTATTGTAGGTTCTCTCAGTAGTTAACCCTCTCAATAACGATTATTTAAGAACTCTCAGGCGATGGAGTGAAGTTTTATCGAGTGTAAATTTGTATGTAATATATTGTAACAATATGTAATCTGTCATTGAGTCGGTAGAAGTACTGATATTTCACGCTGAATTTTCGCGCCCGGGTGGTTGTTACCGGGTGTATGGGGTTGTGGGAGTGTGTGCGGAGAAATGAGGACTGCGGCGTCGTTGCCGGACAAGAGGGCTGCTACTTAAGGGTACTTTATGAATGGACATAAGCCACTGTTTTCAGTATCCTTTAGGGTTAATTAAAGCACGTACTGCGGTTACTTTGAAAAGCCGCCGAAAACAGCCCGAAATTAGCGGAATGGAGTCAGAATGTCACCATTCCGCTTTTTTACGGCCAGAGCCTAGGCGGTTCAGCGGTGCGTCATCTGCAGATTTTGTTTCTTTGTTCGGGGAATTAACTTTGTCTACGCCAGCCATTCTAGCGCTTGAGGACGGCAGTATCTTTAAGGGCACCAGCATTGGTGCAACTGGTCACGCTGTTGGAGAGGTTGTATTTAACACCTCCATGACGGGCTACCAGGAGATTCTGACTGATCCATCCTACGCTAACCAGATTGTCACTTTAACCTATCCACACATCGGTAACTACGGCACCAATAGCGAAGATGAAGAATCTGCCGCCATTTTTGCCAAAGGCCTGATCATCCGCGATCTTCCTCTGATCGCTTCTAACTTCCGCAGCGAACAGGCTCTGGATGTTTATCTGAAAGAACGCAACGTCTGTGGTATTGCTGATATTGATACCCGTCGCCTGACCCGCATTCTGCGTGAAAAAGGCTCTCTGAATGGCTGCATTCTGGTGGCTGAAGACGCTTACAGCGAAGACAACATCGCTGAAGCACAGGCACAGGCAACGGCATTCCCTGGCCTGAAAGGCATGGATCTGGCGAAAGAAGTGACTGTTAAAGAAGCCTACCAGTGGACAGAAACAGACTGGACTCTGGGCGAAGGTTACGGCGAACTGAAAGATGCAAAATTCAAAGTCGTTGCTTATGACTTCGGTGTGAAGCGCAACATTCTGCGCTTATTAGCGGAGCGTGGTTGTGAGCTGACGGTTGTTCCGGCCCAGACTCCGGCCGCAGACGTACTGGCGATGAATCCGGACGGTGTTTTCCTGTCCAATGGCCCTGGTGACCCGGAGCCATGTGATTACGCTATTACTGCCATCCAGAATATTCTGGAAACCGAAATCCCTGTTTTTGGTATCTGCCTTGGTCACCAGCTGCTGGCGCTGGCTTCCGGAGCGAAGACTGTAAAAATGGGTCATGGTCACCACGGTGGTAACCACCCGGTGCAGGATCTGGCAAGCGGCAAGGTTATGATCACTTCCCAGAACCACGGTTTTGCTGTTGACGAAGACAGTCTGCCGGCCAATCTGAAAGCCACTCATAAATCGCTGTTCGATGGCACTCTGCAGGGCATCGCCCGTACCGATAAGCCTGCTTTCAGCTTCCAGGGTCACCCTGAAGCGAGCCCGGGTCCGAAAGATGTTGCCCCATTGTTCGACCACTTCATTGAACTGATGACAGCCGCCAAAGCGTAATAACAGGACAGACCGAGACATGCCAAAACGTACTGACATAAAAAGTATTCTGATTATCGGCGCTGGCCCAATCGTTATCGGCCAGGCCTGTGAGTTTGACTACTCCGGTGCCCAGGCCTGTAAGGCGCTGCGCGAAGAGGGTTTCCGCGTTATTCTGGTGAACTCTAACCCGGCCACCATCATGACCGATCCGGCCATGGCTGATGCGACCTATATTGAGCCGATCACCATTGAAGCGGTAAGCAAGATCATCGAAAAAGAGCGTCCGGATGCGCTGCTGCCAACCATGGGCGGCCAGACTGCACTGAACTGTGCGCTGGGTCTGGAACAGGCTGGTGTACTGGAAAAATTCGGTGTGGAGATGATCGGTGCCAACGCGGATACCATCGACAAAGCCGAAGACCGTGACCGTTTCGACCAGGCGATGAAATCCATCGGTCTGGAGTGTCCGCGTGCCGGTATTGCGCACAGTATGGAAGAAGCCCGTGAAGTGCAGAAAGGCCTCGGCTTCCCATGCATTATCCGTCCTTCCTTCACTATGGGTGGTACCGGTGGTGGTATCGCTTATAACAAAGAAGAATTCGAAGAAATCTGTACCCGTGGTCTGGACCTGTCGCCAACCAATGAGCTGCTGATCGACGAATCACTGATCGGCTGGAAAGAGTACGAGATGGAAGTTGTGCGTGATAAAAACGACAACTGCATCATCATCTGCTCCATCGAAAACTTCGATGCCATGGGGGTGCACACAGGTGACTCTATCACCGTGGCACCTGCACAGACGCTGACCGATAAAGAATACCAGATCATGCGTGATGCCTCTTTGGCAGTACTGCGTGAAATCGGTGTGGAAACCGGCGGTTCTAACGTTCAGTTCGGTCTGAACCCGAAAGACGGCCGTATGGTCGTGATCGAAATGAACCCGCGGGTATCCCGTTCCTCTGCACTGGCTTCCAAAGCAACCGGTTTCCCGATTGCTAAAGTGGCTGCCAAGCTGGCAGTAGGTTACACCCTGGATGAACTGCAGAATGACATTACCGGCGGTGCAACCCCGGCGTCTTTCGAGCCGTCCATCGACTACGTGGTGACCAAAATTCCACGTTTCACCTTTGAAAAGTTCCCACAGGCAGATGGCCGTCTGACCACTCAGATGAAATCTGTGGGCGAAGTCATGGCGATTGGCCGTACTCAGCAGGAATCCATGCAGAAAGCACTGCGCGGTCTGGAAGTGGGTTCTGTTGGTTTTGATCCGAAAGTGGATCTGAACGACGCTGGTGCCAAAGACAAAATTATTTCTGAACTGCGTACACCGCGTTCCGAGCGTATCTGGTACGTGGGCGATGCCTTCCGTGCTGGCATGAGTGTTGACGAAGTGTACGAGCACTCTGCTATTGATCCGTGGTTCCTGGTGCAGATCGAAGATCTGATCAAAGAAGAAGCTGCGGTTGCACAAAGCAGCCTGCAGTCTCTGGATGCAGATCGCATTTATCGCCTGAAGCGTAAAGGTTTTTCCGATGCGCGTCTGGCTGAGCTGATGGGTGTTACTGAAAAAACCTTCCGTAAATACCGTCAGAAACTGAATATCCGCCCGGTTTATAAACGTGTGGATACCTGTGCGGCTGAATTCGCGACTGATACTGCGTACATGTATTCCACGTACGAAGAAGAGTGTGAAGCAAACCCGTCTGACCGTGAAAAAATCATCGTGCTCGGTGGTGGTCCTAACCGTATCGGTCAGGGTATTGAATTCGATTATTGCTGTGTACACGCAGCGCTGGCGTCCAAAGAACTGGGTTATGAAGCCATTATGGTGAACTGTAACCCGGAGACTGTGTCCACTGACTATGACACGTCAGACCGTCTGTATTTCGAGCCGGTGACACTGGAAGACGTGCTGGAAATTGTCGATAAAGAACAACCGAAAGGTGTGATCGTACAGTATGGTGGTCAGACACCACTGAAGCTGGCGGAAGAACTGGAAGCAGCCGGTGTGCCGATTATCGGTACGTCACCGGAAGCGATCGACCGTGCGGAAGACCGTGAGCGCTTCCAGCATATGATTCAGCGTCTGGGACTGAAGCAGCCACAGAATGCGACGGTAACTTCTGCTGAAGAAGCCGTGGTTAAGGCACTGGAAATCGGTTATCCGCTGGTTGTGCGTCCTTCCTATGTTCTGGGTGGTCGTGCGATGGAAATCGTCAACGATGAAACTGCTCTGCGCCGTTATATGACGGAAGCGGTAAAAGTTTCTAACGATTCACCGGTTCTGCTGGATTACTTCCTTGATCGTGCCATTGAAGTGGACATTGATGCCGTATGTGACGGCGAACAGGTAGTGATTGGCGGTATCATGCAACATATTGAACAGGCTGGTATTCACTCCGGTGACTCCGCCTGTTCTCTGCCGCCTTACAGTCTGCCAAAAGACGTGCAGGACACCATGCGTGAGCAGGTGGCTGCCATGGCTCTGGAGCTGGGCGTTGTCGGTCTGATGAACACTCAGCTGGCTTATCAGGATGGCGAGATCTATGTGATCGAGGTGAACCCTCGTGCATCCCGTACTGTACCGTTCGTATCCAAATGTATCGGTACCTCTCTGGCAGCGATTGCGGCCAAAGTGATGACGGGTAAAACACTGGCTGAACTGGGCTTTACCACGGAAATTATTCCACCGTATTTCTCCGTGAAAGAAGCCGTGTTCCCGTTCAACAAGTTCCAGGGTGTTGACCCGATTCTTGGACCGGAAATGAAATCCACCGGTGAAGTAATGGGTGCAGGTAAAACTTTCGGTGAAGCTTATTACAAAGCTCAGCTGGGAGCCGGCGCAAGCATTCCGGACTCAGGTGTGGCTTTCCTGTCAGTGCGTGATGCCGACAAGAAAAATGTCGTTGCTGTGGCGAAAGGCCTGGTTGAAATCGGTTTCAGCCTGGTGTCTACCGAAGGCACTTGTCGTGTACTGAAAGAAGCTGGCGTTGACGTTAAGCGCGTGAACAAGGTGACCGAAGGTCGTCCACACATCGTTGATATGATCAAAAATGATGAAGTCTCTCTGATCATTAATACCACTGACGGTCCGCAGGCAATTGCTGATTCAGCGGATATCCGTCGCAGTGCGCTGCAGCATAAGGTGTACTACACCACCACCATGGCGGGGGCAGAAGCCGTGGTTGAAGCGCTGCGTTCTGAAGGTCTGAAAGAAGTTCATCGCTTACAAGAATTACATGCAACCGTAAATTAAGTCGTAAGGTTGCGTGATTAAACAAGGAGATTGATATGCAGAAATTTCCGATGACGGTAGAAGGGGAAGCAGCGCTGCGTTCTGAACTGCAGCAGCTGAAGTCCACAGACCGCCCAAGGGTAATTGCCGCGATTGCAGAGGCCCGTGAGCACGGAGACCTGAAAGAAAACGCTGAATATCACGCTGCGCGTGAACAGCAGGGTTTTATTGAAGGCCGTATTCAGGAAATTGAAGGAAAGTTGTCCAACGCTCAGGTGATTGATATTAAAACTATCCCTCACACTGGTAAGGTGTTGTTCGGTACCACGGTTCGCATTATCAATGTCGATACTGAAGAAGAAGTGCAGTACAAAATTGTCGGCGATGACGAAGCGAGTATTAAAAATAATCGCATTTCTGTCTCGTCGCCAATTGCCCGTGCACTGATTGGTAAAGAAGAAGGCGATGTTGTGGCGGTGAAAATCCCAAGCGGCATGGTGGAGTACGAAATTGATGAAGTTCAGCACCTCTGAGGGCTGAATTCCGTCGATAAAAAAACCGCGCATTGCGCGGTTTTTTTATGTCTGATTTTTACTCGGTACTGAGGCTGAGTCGTCAGGGACAGGGGATTAAAGGCAGATCTTCAAAATCGTCGTCATCATCCTGCTCGATGGCTTTCAGCATGCGCTGCAGCTTGCGTTGTGCTTCGCGACGTTTCAGGGCTTTGTTCCAGCGACGGATCTGAATTTCGTCCATTGGTTCCAGTTTAGGAACAGGTGTTGGCCTGGCATCATCACCCATGGCAACCATGGTGAAATAACACGAGTGCGTGTGGCGAACAGTCTTTTCCTTAATGTTTTCTGCAACGACTTTAATACCGACTTCCATGGAGGTATTACCGGTAAAATTCACCGTCGCCAGACAGGTAATCAGTTCACCGATATAAATTGGTTCTTTAAATAAAACGTTGTCTACAGACAGGGTAACAGCGTAATAACCGCTGTAGCGCATAGCGCAGGTGTAGGCGACTTTATCCAGCAGTTTGAGTAATTCTCCGCCGTGCATTTTGCCGGAGAAGTTTGCCAGATCGGGTGTGACCAGTTCGGTCATCACAGTTTCAGAGATATGTCCCACATGGTTTCCTCATGTTACGGTCATACCATTTTAACTGAATTATCAGGTATCTGAACATGGGTTCAGTCGCTCAGATAACTGAACCCATGTGTAGGCAGGACAATCAGGACGTTACCTGACTGAAATGATCAGAAATCGTCGGTTGAAGTGAACAGGCCGACACGCAGATCTTTCGCCCAGTAAATTTCTTTACCGTCGACTTCCATTACTGCATCGGCAATGCCCATTACCAGTTTCTGTTCCATCACGCGCTTCAGGCTGATGCGGTAAGTTACTTTCTTCGCGGTCGGCAGTACCTGACCACGGAATTTCACTTCACCACAACCCAGTGCGCGGCCACAGCCGGGGTTGCCACGCCAGCCCAGATAGAAGCCAACCAGCTGCCACATAGCGTCGAGGCCCAGACAGCCTGGCATAACAGGGTCAGTTTCAAAGTGACAGTCAAAGAACCACAGGGAAGGATCGATATCCAGCTCTGCGATCATTTCGCCTTTACCGTATTCGCCGCCTTCTTCGCTGATTTTTGTAATGCGGTCCATCATCAGCATATTCGGGAGAGGCAGGCGTGCATTCCCTTCGCCAAATAATTCGCCGTGGCCACAGGCCAATAATTCTTCGCGGTTGTAACTTTCCTGGCGGGTCATTCAGTTTCCTCGGTCTTAAAGGATGTTCATGTCGAAACAGTGACACAAAACCATAGCTATAGCTAATGAAGCTTTTTTGAAATAAAGGAAAGAATGCCGGAAAGGCCAGGGAATATGCGAGCTGCAGGTCCGGTTAGACCTGCAGTTTGGGGAGCTTATGTCGTTATCAGACTTTTTCGACCAGCAGGCTGCCAATGGAGTAGCCGGCACCGAAGGAGCAGATCAGGCCACGCTCACCCGGCTGGAAGTCTTCACTGTAGCGATGGAAGGCGATAACGGAGCCAGAAGATGCCGTATTAGCGAATTCATCCAGCACCACAGGTGCTTCAATTGGCTCAGGCATACGGCCCAGCAGTTTCTTCGCCGCAAACATGTTCATGTTGACGTTCGCCTGGTGCAGCCACATACGTTTCAGATCAGAAGCCGTCATCTGGTTTTCTGACATCTGTTCTTCAATGAAATTGGTCACCAGTGGCAGCAGTTCTTTGAATACTTTGCGGCCGCGCTGTTTAAAGGCATAGCGGTCTTCCGGCACATTGTCGAAACAGTAATCAGCGTAGGACTGATCCGTACGGATGTTGTCGGAGTACTGGGTAAACTGTTTGGTGTTCAGAATACGGAAGGCGTGCTCTGGATTCGCGTTTTCTTCTGCTTCCAGGATGGCTGCAGTGGCGACGTCACCAAAAATAAAGTGGCTGTCACGGTCTTTGAAGTTCAGACCCGGGGTAGTGAACTCCGGGTTGATGAAGAGTACGCATTTGGCGGTACCGGCTTTCAGCGCCGTGTACGCATTGATCAGGCCGAAGGTTGCGGATGAGCAGGCGATGCCCATGTCATAGGCGAAACCTTTGATGCCCAGATCGCGCTGAATTTCCACAGACATGCCCGGGTAATCACGCTGGCGGAAGGTACCGGAGACTACGATCATATCGATGTCTTCCGGCGTTTTGCCGGCCTGTTCCATCGCCTGCTTAGCTGCGCCAATACCCATGGTTACCATTTCCGGTGTTTTGCCTTCCTCGGTCATCGGGAATACCGGGTGCATAACTTCCGGGTCGAGGATGCCATCTTTATACATGGCGTAACGGGCTTTGATGCCGGAGGCTTTTTCGATGAATTCCGGGCTGGAGTAGGACAGAGCTTCTTTTTCGCCCGCGGCAATGGCATCCGCATTGCGGGCATTGAAGTTGTCGACATATTGGTTAAATGCCTGTACCAGTTCTTCGTTGGTGATGACGTGTGGGGGGATAAACAGTCCGGTACCGGAAATAACAATATTCGACATGTGTTGTGTGACCTTTATTTTACTTTGTGAGCCAGGGCCTGGGTTGCGGCCCTTATTATGATTGGCCACATTATCGCCGGAAAAGTGCGCCCGTCCAACTTTCGTTTGGGTTATGCTGATCTGGTCACCCGGGACGGAGGTGTTATGGTCCGGCATTACCTGATTTTATTGCGTACTTTCTGGCTCGGTGGGCTGTGGGCCAGTGTTTATCTGGTGCGGCCTCTGTTAGAGCACCGGGGCTTTTTTCCGCAGCACGGTATGGAGGTGCTGCATGTAATGGATGGTCTGGGGCTGGTATGCGGCGCGATCATGCTGTTGTTGGCGCGATTTTCCCAACCGTTGCAGTGGCGGGAAACACCTTTGCAGATCATGCTGGTGATGATGGTGCTGTCTTTGATGTATTTCGCCCTGATGCCCTGGTGGAAGCTGCAGATGATGATGTTGCACACCATCTCACTGCTGGGGCTTATCTGGCTTATGATGGCGCCAGCTCAGGTACTGGTGCGTGATCGCCGGCATGGCTGATTGGCGGCGGTAACCGGCCAGAGATTCAGGCGGTTTGCCCGTTACAGGAAATGCAGCAGGCAAAGTTCACGACTTTGGCCTGCTGTCAGGGGTCAGCGCTTCAGGTTAGACAGGTTAGCCTTGGCTTTTGGATTGTGACGCAGCAGCAGGGCGGTATTGCCGATCTGTTGTGGCATTTCCGCACCTGTGATGCGCAGAATTTCCTGAATCACAGCCTTCTTGACCTCACGATCACCCACTGAGATTTTGATTTTGATCAGCTCATGATCGTCCAGAGCGCGGTTCAGTTCGTCGATCACGCCCTCAGACAGGCCATTCGCTGCTACGGTCACAATAGGGTTCAGAGTGTGGCCAATAGCGCGGTAGGCTTTCTTTTGCTCGTTTGATAATGCCATATATTCGGAAGCTCGGTTATTCAGTGGTAATATTCTTCTGCATACGCCCGGATGTACGATCCGGGTATGATTAGAACCATTATACCTTAGGCGGGAGCATAAACCTGCATGGCGCGCTCAAAAACCAGTGCTGGCTGGCTGAAAGAACATGTTGACGATATCTGGGTGCAGAAAGCCCAGCAGGATGGTTACCGGACCCGGGCCAGTTACAAATTGATTGAACTGGACGAGAAAGATCAGCTCATAAAGCCGGGCATGACCGTCGTCGATCTGGGTTCGGCGCCGGGCGGCTGGTCTCAGGTGGTAACGCGGCTGCTGAAAGGCAACGGCACGATCATCGCCTCGGACATTCTGCCAATGGACCCGATAGAGGATGTGAATTTCATTCAGGGTGACTTTACGGAAGAATCTGTCTTCGATGAGCTGATGGCTGTTATCTATGGTCGGCCGGTAGACCTTGTAATCTCAGATATGGCCCCCAATATGAGTGGAGTGGCCTCAATTGACCAGCCAGGCGCTATGTATCTTGTTGAACTGGCGCTGGATATGGCTCGTCAGGTACTGCGCCCGAATGGCCAGTTCGTGGCAAAGGTTTTTCAGGGAGAAGGGTTTGATCAGTATCTCGATGATGTCAGGACTTCGTTCAGTAAAGTAATGATTCGTAAACCTAAGGCCTCCAGAGCGAGATCCCGTGAGGTTTACATAGTAGGTAAAGGTTTCCGCGCTTAGCAATTGCTTGCTAAGCTAAGCAGATAGCAAGGCCCCCGGCATTCGGCCGGGCAACGACAGCCAGTGAGGTAGTGCCGGATGGCAAAGAATTTCATACTGTGGGCAGTGATCGCTGCCGTTCTGATGATGGTGTTCAACAACTTCCAGAGTGTTGGAAGAGGGAATGAGCTCGCCTACTCAGAATTCATCAAGGCGGTAGAGAGCGGTCAGGTGGAGCGGGTTACCATATCCGGCCAGACCATCAGCGGTCTTAATTCCAGTGGCGAGTCTTTCGAGACCATCATGCCGACGTATGATGACAAGCTGATGGATACTCTGCTGAATAACCATGTACAGGTGGTGGGTCAGAAACCAGAAAAAGACGGTTTCTTCACTCAGCTGCTGCTGGCGTCTCTGCCTATTCTGATCATTATTGCCGTCTTTATGCTGTTTATGCGGCAGATGCAGGGGGGCAGTTCCGGTCGTGGCGGCCCGATGGCGTTCGGTAAAAGCAAAGCCAAGCTGCTCAGTGAAGATCAGATCAAAACCACCTTTGAAGACGTAGCTGGCTGTGATGAAGCCAAAGAAGACGTAAAAGAGCTGGTTGAATTCCTGCGTGACCCGGGCAAATACCAGCGTCTGGGCGGTAAGATTCCGCGTGGCGTATTGATGGTGGGTCAGCCTGGTACCGGTAAAACCCTGCTGGCAAAAGCTATTGCCGGTGAAGCCCGTGTACCTTTCTTCTCTATTTCCGGTTCTGACTTCGTTGAAATGTTCGTTGGTGTTGGTGCATCCCGTGTGCGTGACATGTTCGATCAGGCAAAGAAGCAGGCCCCATGTATTATCTTTATCGACGAAATCGATGCCGTGGGTCGCTCCCGTGGCGTAGGTATCGGCGGTGGTAACGACGAACGCGAACAGACTCTGAACCAATTGCTGGTGGAGATGGACGGCTTCGAAGTTAACGATGGCATCATCGTCATTGCCGCGACTAACCGTCCCGATGTTCTGGACCCTGCGCTGCTGCGTCCGGGCCGTTTTGACCGTCAGGTAGTGGTTGGTCTGCCGGACATCCGTGGCCGTGAACAGATTCTGGGCGTGCACATGCGTAAAGTGCCGGTGGCAGATGATGTGAATGCATCCGTTATTGCCCGCGGTACACCTGGCTTCTCTGGTGCTGATCTGGCCAACCTGGTGAACGAGGCGGCACTGTTTGCAGCCCGTGCCAACCGTAATCTGGTCACCATGGAAGAGTTCGAGAAAGCCAAGGATAAGATCCTGATGGGTGCCGAGCGTAAAACCATGGTTATGTCTGAGAAAGAGAAAACCAATACGGCTTACCACGAAGCGGGCCATGCGATTATTGGTCGCCTGATGCCTGAACACGATCCGGTGTACAAGGTCTCCATCATTCCCCGTGGCCGGGCTCTGGGTGTGACTATGTTCCTGCCGGAAGAGGATCGTCACTCCATCAGCAAACGCGGTATCGAAAGCAATATCTGCTCTCTGTACGGTGGCCGTATTGCGGAAGAAATGACACTGGGTAAAGACGGTGTAACCACGGGCGCATCCAACGATATTGAGCGTGCGACCAAGTACGCACGTAACTACGTGACCAAATGGGGTCTGTCGGAAAAATTGGGTGCTCAGCTGTTTACTGAAGAAGAACAGAATGGTTACCTGGGCAGTTCCGGTGGTGGTCAGCTGTCTCATCTGTCTGATGACACTGCCCGTCTGATCGATTCCGAAGTGAAAGGTCTGCTGGATACCTGTTATCAGCGTGCTTACACTCTGCTGGAACAGAACCGTGACAAACTCGAGCTGATGAAAGACGCGTTGATGGAATATGAAACCATCGATACGGATCAGATTGATGACATTATGTCCGGTAAGAAACCTCGCCCGCCTAAATCCTGGGGTGGTGATGGTTCCGGTCCTGCGTCACCGGCAGAAGAAAGCCGTGATATGACCCGTGATCCGAATGATGACGCGGTCGGTGATGCTGCTGGCGAAGAGAGCTGATCCGGTCACTGATCTGAAGAAAAAAGCGGCCCCGGCCGCTTTTTTTACGTCTGTTTTTATGTGTGTCAGTAATACTCAATATTAAGCGTGAATAGCCTGTGAAATTTCAATGCGGAAACCGCGAGCTGGATTTCTCCGTGCCCAATGTGATGGGCATTCTCAATGTAACCCCGGATTCTTTTTCCGATGGTGGTCGCTTCAGTTCCATTGATGTGGCATTGCAGCACGCGCAGCAAATGATTGCTGACGGTGCGACAGTGATCGATATTGGCGGTGAATCCACCCGTCCGGGGGCTGATCCGGTGACGGAAGCGGAAGAACTGGCGCGGGTTATCCCGGCAGTCGAGGCCATTGCGCAACGTTTTGATGTTGTCATTTCTGTGGATACCAGTACACCGGCTGTTATTTCGGAAAGTGCCGCGGCCGGGGCTCATCTGGTTAACGATGTGCGCTCGCTGTGTCGTGATGGTGCCCTGGCGGCAGCAGCACAGACTGGTTTGCCTGTGTGTCTGATGCATTGGGATGGTGATCCTCAGGCTGTGAAAAACGCACCCGAATATCAGCAACCGATCGAAGAACTGGTGAAGCAATTTTTACAGCAGCGTGTCAGCGTCTGTGAGGACGCAGGTATTGGGCGCGATAAAATCCTGCTCGATCCGGGTTTTGGCTTCGGTAAAAACCATCAGCATAACTATAGGCTGCTGAACCGACTCGAATCTTTGCATGAACTTGGCCTGCCGCTGTTAACCGGTTTGTCGCGGAAGCGTATGATTGGCGAGGCCAGTGGCGTGGATGCCGCGGATGAGCGTGTGATCGGAAGTGTGACTGGTGCCGTGATCTGTGCAATGAAAGGTGCGAAAATCCTCCGCGTTCATGATGTGAAAGAAACCGCGCAGGCAATTCGTGTGCTGAGTGCGACCTTGAGGGAAGGGAATGAGTAGAAAATATTTTGGTACCGATGGTATCCGTGGGCGGGTTGGTACCTATCCGATTAATCCGGAATTTGTCATGAAACTTGGCTGGGCAGCAGGAAAAGTCTTTGCTGCGCAGGGGGCGCGTAAAATTCTCATCGGTAAAGATACGCGTATTTCCGGCTATATGTTTGAATCTGCGCTGGAAGCGGGGCTGTCATCCGCCGGTGTGGATATCGGTCTGTTAGGCCCGATTCCTACTCCGGGCATTGCTTACCTGACCCGTACCTTCCGCGCTCAGGCGGGGATAGTCATCAGTGCTTCGCACAATCCGTTCTACGATAACGGCATCAAATTCTTCTCTGGTGAAGGACGTAAGCTGCCGGATGAGGTCGAGCTGGAAATTGAATCCTGGCTGGATAAACCCATGAGCTGTGTTGAATCCTCTGCGCTGGGTAAAGCCTGGCGGGGTAATGACGCTGCTGGGCGCTATACCGAATTCTGTAAGGGCACGGTCAATGCGCTGAATCTGCGCGGCTTAAAAATCGTGCTCGACTGCGCCCATGGTGCGACCTATCAGATTGCGCCACTGGTGTTCTCCGAGCTGGGAGCTGAAATCGTGGTGATGGGTGCTCAGCCAGACGGCCTGAACATCAATAATCAGGTGGGTTCTACCGAGCCTGAAGCGTTGCAGGCGAAAGTTAAGGAAGTATCAGCCGATCTGGGTATCGCTTTTGATGGTGATGGTGACCGTGTTGCCATGGTGGATAAAAACGGTGAGCTGCTCGACGGTGATCAGCTCCTGTTTATTATTGCTTCCCATGCCAAAGCCCAGGGGCGCCTGAACGGCGGTGTGGTAGGAACGCTGATGAGTAACCTCGGCCTTGAACTGGGCCTGAAGGATCAGGGTATCGATTTCCTGCGTACCAAAGTCGGCGACCGTTATGTGTTGCAGATGCTGGATGAGCAGGGCTGGCGTTTTGGTGGTGAATCCTCCGGACATATTCTGTGCCTCGATGCCAATACTACGGGGGATGGAATCGTCGCTGCACTGCAGGTTATGCAGGCGCTGCAGGATACCGAAACCGATCTGTCTGACTGGCAGCTTAAAATGAGCAAAATGCCGCAGACCATGATTAACGTGAAGCGCAGCCGCAATGTGGATGTGAATTCTGACCGTGAAATCGTTTCTGCCGTCGCTGCTGTTGAAGACAAGCTTGCAGGCCGTGGTCGCGTGTTGTTACGTCCATCCGGTACCGAGCCTGTTGTGCGGGTGATGGTAGAAGGTGAAGATTCTGCTCTGATTCATCAATTAGCCAGTGAGCTGGCTGGGGTCGTGGAGCGGGTATTAGCCTGATCTGCTTGTCTCAGGACAGCTTCTTAGATAGTATCTGCGCTCTTTAAATTTTGGGACTCGTTATGCGTCGACAGTTGGTAGCCGGAAACTGGAAAATGAATGCCTCATCAGAGATGACTGGCAGTCTGTTGACCGGTGTCCTGGAAAACTTACCGGCCGATCGCGATATAGCTGTGTTCCCTCCGTTCCCGTACATCACTCAGGCGGTTGCAGAAACAGCAGGAACGCCGGTGATGGTGGGAGCCCAGAACGTTGCTGCGGAAGAATCCGGTGCCTTTACCGGTGAAGTGTCCGCTGCCATGTTGGCCGACATTGGCTGCTCCATGGCTCTGGTTGGTCATTCTGAGCGCCGCGCCCTGTATGGCGAACGGGATTATGATGTGCTGGTTAAAGTGCGTCAGCTGATGGCTAACGGCATTACTGCGGTTGTTTGCGTGGGTGAAACCATCGAGCAGCGTAAAGCAGTGCGTGAAGAGTCTGTGGTTTCTGAGCAGCTGTCGCTGCTTATTGCTGAACTGAGCAATGCAGACTGGGAAAAAATTATCATCGCCTACGAACCGGTCTGGGCTATCGGTACCGGTGAGACTGCCACTCCTGAGCAGGCGCAGGCGATGCATGCATTTATCCGTTCCGAACTGAAAAAAGTCAGTGATACGGTGGCGGAAAAAACCCGTATTTTATACGGCGGCAGTGTAAAAGCTGCCAGTGCGGCGGAATTATTTTCGCAGCCGGATATTGATGGCGGACTGGTCGGGGGAGCCTCTCTCGACGCCGCGGAATTTACAGCTATTTGTCGGGCATAAGGTAAGTTATGGAATCCATTGTTTTAATCGTTCACATTCTGCTGGCTGTGGGCATCATCGCGTTCGTTATGATGCAGCAGGGTAAGGGTGCTGATGCAGGTGCTTCTTTTGGCAGTGGCGCGTCCCAGACTGTTTTCGGCAGCAGTGGTTCCGGTAACTTTTTAAGCCGCACTACCGCGATTCTTGCAACTTTATTTTTCGTAACCAGTCTGGTTCTGGGTATTTATGCCCGTCAGAAGGTAGAAAGTTCGCAGGATCTGGGAATTCCTAGCCAGGAAGTGATAGAAAAGCTTGAGCAGGACGCCCCAGTTGTGGAAGAATACGCGCCGTCTTCAGATGCACCCGACCTGGATGCTTCTGATGCGGATGAGCCGGCAGTCGAAGAGACTGAAAAATAAGGCTCATACAGTTTTAGTGCGGATGTGGTGGAATTGGTAGACACGCCATCTTGAGGGGGTGGTGAGCTAAGCTCGTGCGAGTTCGAGTCTCGCCATCCGCACCAAATTACTGAAAAGCGAACACGGTTCGCTTTTTTTGTTTAAAGCGCATATAATGCGCGTGCTTTGATAGAGCACTACTAAAAAGCCCCTCAAGTCAGGGGCTTTTTAGTAGTCGCTTTTCAGACACAGGCCCGGGCGGCATAAGTCGCTGAGGCGTACCGGAATCCGGGCTGTGGCGCGGGTTGCGGTCTGCATAAGGCAGGTAGCGGACTGGGCACTGAGTGGCCCAGTTTTTGTTTGTGGTGAGGGTAGATATTTGGCAAAAGATGCGCAGTTAAAAGAACTGTTGGCACCAGTGGTGGAATCCATGGGATTCACTTTCTGGGGGCTGGAGTTTATGCCGAACGGCAAGCGCTCAATGTTGCGGGTTTTTATAGATAAACCGGACGGAATCACCGTCGACCATTGTGCAGAAGTCAGCCGCCAGATCAGTGCGGTTCTGGACGTGGAAGATCCGATTACTCAGGAATACACACTGGAAGTATCGTCCCCCGGGATGGATCGTCCATTGTTCACGCTTGAGCAGTTCAAGCAGTACGCAAACCATATTATCGAGTTGCGTCTGCGTATGCCCTTTGACGGGCGTCGTAAATTCAAAGGCCAATTAATTGGTGTCGAACAGGAAGATGTAGTGCTGGTCGTTGATGAGCACGAATATCTGCTGCCGATTGAACTGATTGAAAAAGCCAATGTTGTTCCACAATTCAAGGATTAAGGTTGCAGAGCGAGGCTAGAAGATGAGCAAAGAAATTCTCCTGGTCGCTGAAGCGGTTTCCAACGAAAAGGGTGTTTCAAAAGAGATTATTTTTGAAGCGATTGAGTCAGCCCTGGCCGCGGCCGCAAAGAAGCGCTACGAAGATGAGGAAGCCACCATTCGCGTCGATATCGACCGTCGTACTGGTGATTACCAGACTTACCGCAGCTGGCTGGTGGTCAGCAATGACGTGGTGCCAGGTCTGGGTGATGAGCTGACTCTCCAAGAGGCTCACGAAATTGATACCAATCTGCAGCCGGGTGACACCTACGAAGTTCAGATTGAAAACCCTGATTTCGGCCGTATTGCAGCGCAGGCAGCGAAGCAGATCATCGTACAGAAAGTACGTGAAGCAGAGCGCGCGCAGATTGTTGATCAATACCAGCACCGTGTTGGTGAACTGATCAACGGTACTGTTAAAAAAGTGACACGCGATAACGTTATCGTCGATCTCGGCAATAACGCCGAAGGCCTGATGCCGAAAGATCAGTTGATCGGTCGTGAAATCATGCGCATGGGTGACCGTGTGCGTGCGATTCTGCACGCTGTTCGTCCGGAAAACCGTGGCCCACAGCTGATGCTGAGCCGTACCTGCCCTGAGATGCTGATCGAACTGTTCCGCATCGAAGTGCCGGAAATCGCGGAAGAAGTTATTGAAATTAAAGGTGCTGCCCGTGATCCGGGTTCACGCGCCAAGATTGCAGTAAAAACCAACGATAAACGTATCGACCCTGTTGGTGCCTGTGTGGGTATGCGCGGTGCGCGTGTTCAGGCTGTAACCAACGAACTGGGTGGAAACGAACGTATCGACATCGTGCTGTGGGATGACAACCCGGCGCAGCTGGTGATCAATGCCATGGCACCGGCGGAAGTAGCGTCCATCGTGATGGACGAAGAAACCAACAGCATGGACGTTGCTGTTGCGGAAGATAACCTGGCCCAGGCGATTGGCCGTGGCGGACAGAATGTCCGTCTGGCATCAGAGCTGACCGGTTGGGAAATCAACGTCATGACCGAAGAAGCAGCGGTTGAAAAACAGAATCAGGAAGCATCCGGCTTTATCGAAAGCTTTATGAATTCCCTGGATCTGGATGAAGACTTTGCCACCCTGCTGGTGGAAGAAGGCTTTACCACGCTGGAAGAAATTGCCTACGTTCCGATGGATGAGATGCTGGCGATTGACGGTCTGGACGAAGAGGTTGTTACCGAGCTGCGTAACCGCGCGAAAGATGTACTGCTGACTCAGGCGCTTGCTTCTGAAGAACAGCTGGACAGCGCCGAGCCGGCCGAAGACCTGCTGAATATGGAAGGTATGGAAAAACATCTCGCCCTGCGTCTGGCGAGTAAAGGTATCTGTACGATGGAAGATCTTGCCGAGCAGTCCATCGATGACCTTATGGACATTGAAGCCATGACCGAAGAGAAAGCGGCGGAGCTTATCATGACCGCCCGTAAGCCCTGGTTCGAGGGCAATGACTAATCAACCGCTCGGCATAGGAGAAACGTATGGCAGATGTAACGGTTAAAGAACTCGCCGACGTGGTTGGGACCAGTGTTGACCGCCTGTTATCCCAAATGAAAGAAGCTGGCCTGCCACAGACTGACGCTGCTCAGTCTGTGACGGATGAACAGAAACAGTCACTGCTGCTTTTCCTCAAGAAAAGCCACGGTGATGCTGCGGCTGCGCCAAAGAAAATTACCCTGAAGCGTAAAGTGAATACAACACTGAAAGCTGGTCAGGGCGGTAAGAAAACGGTATCCATTGAAGTCCGCAAAAAGCGTACTTACGTGAAGCGTGATGAGCTTGAGCAGGAACAGGACGTTAAGGCAGAAGCAGCAGCGCTGGAAGCTGCTGTAGCTGAAGCGCCACAGGTTGCTGTTGAAGAGCCTGTAGCTGAAACTGTTGTTGCAGAAGCGGTTGCTGAAGAAGCTCCGGTGGCTGAAGCAAAAGCTGAAGAAGCTGCACCGGCGGCTGAACAGGCAAAAGCGAAGAAAGCAGATAAACCTGCTAAAGCCGCTAAACCTGAACTGACTCCGGAAGAAGAACTGGCGCAGAAGCGTGCCGAAGCTGAAGCTGCAGCAGCACGTCAGGAAGATACCCGTAAGAAAACCAAGACTCCGGATAAAAAGCGTACCGATCAACGTGAAAACAGCCGTTTCCGCGATGATGACGACAACAACAGTGGCGGTGACAGCCGTCGTCGTCCGGGTAAAGGCGCTAAGCCAGCCAAAGGCGGAAAGCTGTCTGCCAAAGGTGGTCGTGGTGGACGTGGTAAGCAGCAGAGCAATAACGAGCATGCGTTTACTAAGCCAACCGCTCCGGTGATCAAAGAAGTTGAACTGCCGGAAGCCATCACTGTTGGTGATCTGGCAGGTAAAATGGCGGTTAAAGCCGGTGAAGTGATCAAAGAGCTGATGAAGATGGGGGTTATGGCAACCATCAACCAGACGCTGGATCAGGATACTGCCTCTCTGGTGGTTGAAGAGATGGGTCACAAGGTAACCAAGCTGATTGCTGATAACCAGCTGGAGCAGGATGTTACCGAATCCGTTACTTACGACAGCGAAGAACAGAGCCGTGCGCCGGTTGTTACCGTTATGGGTCACGTTGACCATGGTAAAACCTCGCTGCTGGACTACATTCGCCGTACCAAAGTGGCCTCTGGCGAGGCTGGCGGTATTACCCAGCATATCGGTGCCTACCACGTAGAAACCGATCACGGCATGGTGTCCTTCCTGGATACACCGGGACACGCGGCGTTTACCTCCATGCGTGCCCGTGGTGCTCAGTCTACTGACGTGGTAATCCTGGTGGTTGCTGCCGATGACGGCGTGATGCCTCAGACTGAAGAAGCGGTTCAGCACGCAAAAGCGGCTGGCGTTCCTCTGGTGGTTGCCATCAACAAGATGGACAAAGAATCTGCTGATCCGGATCGTGTTAAAAACGAACTGTCAGCCCGTGATGTGATTCCGGAAGACTGGGGCGGCGACGTACCATTCATCCCGGTATCTGCACACACTGGTCAGGGCATTGAAGAGCTGCTTGAAGCGGTTCTGCTGCAGGCCGAGCTGCTGGAACTGAAAGCACACTTTGTCGGTCCGGCACAGGGTGTTGTGGTTGAATCCCGTCTGGATAAAGGACGTGGTCCGGTTGCGACCCTGCTGGTTCAGGACGGCATGCTGAACAAAGGCGACATCGTTCTGGCCGGTACCTGCTACGGCCGTGCCCGTGCACTGCTGGATGAAAATGGTCAGCAGACTGGTGAAGCTGGTCCATCCATTCCGGTCGAGATTCTCGGTCTGAATGGTACGCCGGACGCCGGTGACCACTTCATGGTTGTGGAAAGCGAGAAGAAAGCCCGTGAGGTTGCTGAATTCCGTGAAACCAAACTGAAGGAACAACATCAGCAGCGCCAGCAGGCTGCCAAGCTGGATGCACTGTTCGCTGGTATGGGCGAAGGTCAGGTTGCTTCTCTGAACGTGGTTCTGAAAACCGACGTACGTGGTTCTCTGGAAGCCATCGTGGCTTCACTGCAGAAGCTGGCTACCGATGAAGTGAAAGTGAACGTAGTATCCTCCGGTGTGGGTGGTATTACAGAAACTGACGCCACACTGGCGGTTGCTTCCGGTGCCGTGGTGTTCGGCTTTAACGTCCGTGCTGACAACGCTGCCAAACGTGTGGTCGAAGCCAATGACGTTGATATGCGTTACTACAGCGTGATCTACGATCTGCTGGACGACGTTAAGAAAGCCATGGGCGGTCTGCTTGAGCCTGAACTGCGTGAAGAAATCGTTGGTACTGCGGAAGTACGTGACGTGTTCAACTCGCCTAAGTTCGGTCAGATTGCCGGTTGTATGGTGATCGAAGGTACGGTTTACCGTAACAAGAAGATCCGTGTACTGCGTGAAAACGTGGTGATCTACGAAGGTGAACTGGAATCCCTGCGTCGCTTCAAAGACGACGTACAGGAAGTTCGTCAGGGTATGGAATGTGGTATCGGTGTGAAGAACTATCAGGACGTCCGCCCGGGCGACCAGATTGAGGTCTTCGACGTGCGTGAAGTGGCACGTACGCTGTAACCCATATTATCAGACTCAGCAGCAAAGCCCGGCCAGAGTGTCGGGCTTTGCTGTCTCTGTAAAGCCGGTAAAACCGGAGGATAAAATGCCAAAAGATTACAGCCGTACATCGCGCCTTGGTGAGCAGATCCAGCGGGATCTGGCGCAGATGATACAGTTTGAAATGAAAGACCCACGTCTGGGTATGGTGACCCTGAACCACGTTAAAGTGGCGAAAGATCTGGGGTATGCCGATATTTATTTCACAGTGATGGGTGCCCGTGGTGAAAGCGATGACGAAATCCGTCGTCAGACCGAACGCATTCTTAACGATGCGTCAGGCTACCTGCGCACTGAACTCGCACGCATTCTGCGTACCCGTATCACACCGCACCTGCGTTTCCATTATGATGAAACCCTGGATCGCGGTATGAAACTGACTTCCCTGATCAAAAAGGCGACGGACGAAGATAAGTCCCGTCATCATGATGATCAGCAGGACGACAGTGCGGAGTAAGCGACTGCGTGGGTAAGAAAAAAGGCCGCGATATCAGCGGCATTATTGTTATTGATAAGCCGCTGGGGTTGTCCTCGAATCAGGTGCTGCAGCGGGTGAAACGCCTCTTCAATGCCCGTAAAGCCGGTCACACCGGCGCGCTGGACCCTCAGGCCAGCGGGGTATTGCCGATCTGTTTGGGGGAGGCGACCAAGTTTTCCCAATTGCTGCTCGATTCTGATAAAGCTTACGACACCACAGCCCAGCTGGGGGAAGTACGCTCTACCGGTGACTCCGAAGGCGAAGTCTTCCGCACGGCGCAGGTGCCTGAGCTGGATGACGCTGCGGTTGAGGCTGTGCTCAGCCGCTTCCGCGGTGATGTCGAACAGGTGCCGCCGATGTTTTCAGCACTGAAAATGGACGGCAAGCCACTGTATGAGCTGGCCCGTCAGGGCATGTCAGAAGCAGAAATGCGGGCGGTGGCGGAAAAGAAACGCCGCACCATTACCATTTTTGAACTGACACTGAATCAACGCCGGGAAACCCAGCTGGATCTTTCTGTGCGCTGCTCCAAAGGCACGTATATCCGTACCCTGGTCGAAGATATCGGTGAAAGTATTGGCTGTGGTGCCTACGTCAGCCGCCTGCACCGTACCGCCTGTGGGCCGTATCACAGTGGTCAGATGGTGACGCTTGAGGCACTGGAGCAGCTGGCCATTGAGGCAGGAGAGGGCGATGACGCGGACTTCTCTGCACTGGATAATCTGCTGCTGCCGCCACACAGTGCCATTCCTGATTGGCCGGAAGTACCGCTGACATTAGCAGAAGCTGCTAAAATGCTGCAGGGTCAGCCGATAAATACTGGCCTGGCGGATGCAACGTCTGTACAATTATGGGCCGTTGAATCCGGGATTCGCCAGATGATAGGCATTGGTTCTGTCGAAGGTGGCGTGATCAAAGCGAGACGTCTTATGCAGGTCAGCCTGCCTGAAGTCTGAGCCTTGTCATGAAAACCCGTTTTTAACTGTGCCGACAGGCACACGCATACCACTGTTAATGTGCACGGTGGCAATGCTTTTTAAACAGTCAGGCTGAGCCTGATGCACATTCTATGGAGTTTGAAAGATGGCATTATCTGCTGAAAAGAAAGCTGAGATTGTAAAAGAGTATCAGGTTGCTGAAGGCGACACTGGTTCTCCTGAAGTTCAGGTTGCACTGCTGACCCACAACATTGTTGGCCTGCAGGACCACTTCAAAGCGCATGGTAAAGATCACCACTCCCGTCGTGGTCTGATCCGCATGGTTAACCAGCGTCGTAAACTGCTGGACTACCTGAAGCGTAAAGATGCATCCCGTTACACCGCTCTGATCGGTCGTCTGGGTCTGCGTCGCTAAGATCTCTCTTACAGCAAAAGCCCTCCGGGGCTTTTGTTGTATCTGGCTGATAGCTCCCTCTTTATACACATACAACCTGCCAGACTGTGGTGCCAACCCCACTGATTGAGTGGTGGTGCTTCTAACCATTGGCTTTTGCCCTTTTATGGGCGCAAAAGAGCCAATCCTTAGAAGTACCGGCAGTGCGCAGGATGATCTGAAATCGTAAAGGAAACACATACTGTATGAGCACAAAACCTGTTGCTAACACAAAAACCTTCCAGTTCGGTAACGATACCGTCACTCTGGAAACCGGTCGCATTGCCCGTCAGGCTGACGGCGCTGTTCTGGCCACTATCGGTAAAACTCAGGTTCTGGCGACTGTTGTTGCTGCGAAAAGCACCAAGCCAGGTCAGGACTTCTTCCCACTGTCTGTTCACTATCAGGAAAAAATGTACGCCGCTGGCCGTATCCCTGGTGGTTACCTGAAGCGTGAAGCGCGTCCTTCTGAAAAAGAAACCCTGACTTCCCGTCTGATCGACCGTCCGATCCGCCCTCTGTTCCCGGAAGGCTTCATGAACGAAGTTCAGGTTATCCTGACCGTTATGTCTTCTGAAAAAGACGTTGATCCGGATATCTGCGCCATGATCGCTACCTCTGCAGCTCTGTCTGTTTCCGGTGTACCGTTCAATGGTCCTATCGCTGGCGCCCGCGTTGGTTTCATCGAAGACGAAGGTTACATCCTCAACCCTAAATATTCTCAGCTGGAAGATTCCCTGCTGGACATGGTGGTTGCCGGTACTCAGGACGCCGTGCTGATGGTTGAATCCGAAGCCGACGAACTGACCGAAGACGAAATGCTGGGTGCAGTACTGTTTGCACACAAAGCCTTCCAGCCAGCCATTACTGCCATCAACGAGTGGGTTGCTGAGCTGAACGTTCAGCGTTGGGACTGGGCTGCGGCAGAGCAGAACACTGCCCTGTACGAAGCGGTTAAAGCAGAAACTGCTGCTGCCATCGGCGAAGCCTACACCATCTCCGACAAGATGGAGCGTTACGGCAAGCTGGACGAAATCAAAGCCGCTGCTGTTGAAAAACTGGCCGCTGCTGAAGGTGAAGAAGGTTTCACCAAAGACGAAATCGCTGAGATGATCGGCGAACTGAAATACGAAGTAGTACGTCAGCGCGTAATCGACGGCGCTCCACGTATCGATGGCCGTGACAACGACACCGTTCGTCCACTGACCATCGAAACCGGCGTTCTGAAGAGCACTCACGGTTCTGCTATGTTCACCCGTGGTGAAACTCAGGCCATCGTTGCGACCACTCTGGGTTCTGCCCGTGACGCACAGATGATCGACTTCCTGCACGGCACCAAAGACGATCCATTCCTGTTCCACTACAACTTCCCTCCATACTCTGTAGGTGAAGCTGGCCGTATGGGTTCTCCTGGCCGTCGTGAAATTGGTCACGGCCGTCTGGCCCGTCGTGGTGTGCAGGCAATGATGCCTTCTCACGAAGAATTCCCGTACACCGTGCGTGTGGTTTCAGAAATTACTGAATCCAACGGTTCTTCTTCCATGGCTTCCGTATGTGGCGCATCTCTGTCTCTGATGGACGCTGGTGTACCAATGAAAGCACCGGTTGCCGGTATCGCTATGGGTCTGGTGAAAGAAGGCGAAAAATTCGCTGTTCTGACCGACATTCTGGGTGACGAAGATCACCTGGGCGATATGGACTTTAAAGTTGCCGGTACTGACGAAGGTATTACTGCACTGCAGATGGATATCAAGATCGAAGGTATCACTGAAGAGATCATGGAAATCGCGCTGGAAAAAGCCAAAGCAGCACGTTTCACCATTCTCGAACAGATGAATGCTGTGATTGCTGAGCCACGTAAAGAGCTGTCTGAAAACGCTCCGACCATGACCAGCATGAAGATCGCTTCTGACAAGATCCGTGACGTGATCGGTAAAGGTGGCGCGACCATCCGTGACATCACCGAGAAATCCGGTGCTTCTGTAGATATCAACGACGACGGCGAAATCAAGATCTTCGCAGCAGACAAAGCTTCTGCTGACAAAGCGAAAGAAATGATTGAAGGCATCACTGCTGAGATCGAAGTAGGTGTTACTTACACTGGTACCGTCAGCAAGATCGTTGATTTCGGTGCATTCGTTACCGTACTGCCAGGCAAAGACGGCCTGCTGCACATTTCTCAGATCAGCGAAGAGCGCGTAGAAAACGTTTCTGACTACCTGAAAGAAGGTCAGGTTGTAAACGTACACGTTGCTGACGTTGATCCGAAAGGTCGCGTTAAGCTGACTATGAAAGGTGTAGAGCAGCCTGCTTAATGCTGGCTGAATACCTTCGCTGAACAGCGATGAAAAGACCGCCTTAGGGCGGTTTTTTTATGCCTGAAAATTACTCAGGCATGGTCGCTAATCAGGTGTTGGCTAAGCGGTTCGAAGGAATGGAGTTTGGGTTGTATTTAATAAGAGAAATATCACTTAAAGGTGCGACTCAAGGTGACAAATGAGACGCCGCATCTTAGCCATGATTTGTTTGCCTCTCTGAACTGATTCGCCAGCTTTTTGCATCCGATTGCCACCTGTTCTGTTACAAAACTGCGGCACTTTGATCAATGTCATAATTGCGCATGATTTATAAAATCAGACTGACTTTATACTCATGCTGGTGACAAAATTTGTCACAACGATTTCCTTCCTATGTTGCTGACTTCTTGCGTAATTATGCATTTTTCCGCTCAATATCCGTCTTAAGGCGGATGCTTATTCTGGATCGTATGATCCGGTTCAGGCCATTCCGCTTTCCGGGCATTTTTTAATATCCGGGGTGACAAAAAATGTCACCCGTGACAAAAAATTACATCCTTTACTAAGCAGCTACAAAGCGTTACTGTCTCGGTGCAAAATTTATCTGTCCAGAGAGATGAACAATGGTTCGGGTTTTGGCCCTGTCTGTTGGCGAAATCGGGCAGCAGAAAAGATCGCTCGCCGCGTATTGCTGGCCTGACGCGACACACAGAAAAAGACAGAAAACTACTTGAAGGGAAGTATTATGGCTGACTTATCCAAAACCTTACGAAACCTCGCTTACATCGCCGTTGCCGGCGGTTCACTGGTTATGGCTGGCTGTGGCGGTGGCAGCAGCAGCTCATCCGCTGATGAGCAAGATCCTATTGTAAATCCAGAACCTACTCCAGAACCTACTCCGGAGCCAACGCCTGATCCGCAGCCAGAAACTCTGGTTTACAGCGGCTCTGAAGATTATTCAGACCTGTCTGAAGCAGACCTGGATGCCGTTGCGGCAGAGGTTATCAAAGCGTCTTTTGCTGCTGTGGCTCTTGAAGTTGCTGAACCGTATCTCGACGGTATGGACGATCTGATCAGTCAATTAGCCGGTGACTTTGGTGGATATTTCTTCGGCCGTGGGCTCAGTTCCGCCGATGCTCTGGACCTCGATATGGCTCTGGTCATCAGTGGTTCTGATTCAGGTAGTGAAACTTATGCTGGTACCTGTGGTGGCGTTACGGAATTTGAGTATGAGTCTGTTGCCAGTGAGTACTCTGGTTACGATGAAGCGATTGGTTATGGTGAGGAATATGAGGAGTCACGTACATCTTCGGTTACCCTGACCGATGACTACTGTAATGATGAATATTACGTAAATGATGAATCACCACTGTTAAATGGTACTGCCAGCTTTAACGGGGAGATGGATTTTTACATTGATCAGGGCTTCGATACTCCTGAGGTCGATGGTGGGTATTATTTCCGTGTGAGCGGATCAGCGGAAATGGCTGGTGACATTACTGTTGCGGCTACCGGTTTCAATGGCCGCTATCAGTTCGATGCCAGTACGACCAGCGGTCTGCTCGATGACGACCGCGGCGAAACGCGTACTGTTAGCCAGCAAAATACGAATGCTATGAATGAACGTTTCACCATCAATGGTTCTGTTATCGAAACCACAGAGAGCTACTCCTATAGCTATAATGGCGAGAGTAGTAGTAGCTCAGAGCAGGATTTAATGGCGTACGATGGCTCAGTATTCCTTCTGGATTACGCTGATGCGTGGATGGATGAGGGTGATTACGGCCTTGAACTTGATGCGTATTATTCCGAGTATGGTTTGATCGAAGCTTATGGAAACGGACTTTCTTTCTGTGAAGATGGCTCTGGTTTTGCTACCGGTACCATCGAGTTTTATGACGACGAATCTACGGCCATGTTGATTACATTCAATGGCTGTGGTGTTGCGCCGTCAGTAACGCCAATCGTGTCACTCTAATAATATAAAAATACGTGGGAGGGCTTAATGCCCTCCTTACAAAGTGCGGATGTATTCATCAGAATAAATGATTCACATCTGGCGCAAAAATAGAAATCAACAGATTTATGAACATGATGATAGCTTTTTGAGTTGTTATTTTGTTTCGCTGTGAGCTTAAAGCCATATGGTCAGATTTCGGGGTGCCATATTCCGTAGCGAACGTATGACGAATAAAACCATATAAATAATTGAAGGGAATTTTCATGTCTAACTCATCTAAAACATTAAGAAACCTTGCTTACATTGCTGTAGCCAGTTGCTCTCTGGTTATGGCTGGCTGTGGTGGCAGCAGCAGCTCATCGTCTGATGAGCAGGATCCTGTTGTTACACCAGAACCGACACCAGAACCAACTCCGGAACCAACTCCGGAACCAACTCCGCAGACTCTGACTTACACTGGCTCGGAAGATGATGCTGATTTCAGTACTGCTGATCTCAGTGCCGTGGGTTCTGAAGTAATTAAAGTGACTCTGGCTTCTGTATTGCTGGAAATGGCTGATGACGTAACCAGTTCCATTCCTCGTCAAGTAGATAACGTGTTTAATGGAATGCCGCTTCAATACCTCGGCAATATCGGTTTTGGCCCTTATTCTGCTACCGACGCTCTGGACCTGGATCTGGAACTGGTCGCCGGTGCTTCTGACTCTGAATCAGTGACCGTTGCGGGTAGCTGTGGTGGTACGTTTACAGCTGCTAAAGAATCTTCTTACGAGTTCAGTATGGCAGAAGAAGAAGGTGCTTACGGTGAAGATTATACTGAGGATATGACTTTAAATGCCGAGTTCTCTGACGATTATTGTCAGTCGCTTAGCTATTACGGAGGCCCTGGCATGCTTGCTGAAAGCGCTCCTCAGATCGGAGTTTCGGGTCATTTAGAAGGTGAATACTCTGAAAGTTACTACGAAGACTATGATGGCGAGGATGGTTTCGAGCGTGACGAATATTCTGTTAAGAAGTCTGGCGACCTGACTTTTACAGTTGAAGATGAGTCGCTTCGTTATCAGTTTGATTTCTCTGAAACTAACACGTATTTTGATGATGAACGTTCAGAAACCCCTAGCTACGGCGAGGATTATGAAGAGATTAATAATGAACTCTTTACTTTCCGTGGTCAGACACTTGAGCGCACATACAAATCAACTTATGTATATAACGAAACTACCGAAACTGGTGATTCCGAAGAGCTGATTGCTTTTGCTGATTCGGTTTTCCTGGTGGATTACGTAGCGATCTCGCGTCCAGATTACAATGTCTTTGATTTGAGTGAAGGCGGTAGTGTTGCATTGTCTGGTGTTGGCTATGTTTACTTCGAAGGTGACGAACTGACGCTCTGTGACGATGGCTCTGGCTTCTCCGCTGGTACTCTTATGTTCGGTGATTATGATGACGCTTATGGCACCATCACTTTTACCGGCTGTGACACTGCTCCAACTATCGAGCCGTATGTTGCTCCGGTTCCTGTAGCGGAATGATGTAGCTTGATAAGAAAAGAGGGCTTATGCCCTCTTTTTTTTTGATGGTAATATACTGATAACTTTGTATATGGTTATCTGGCTTTATGAACTGGAAAGTTAGTCAAAAAAAGTATTCCACTTCTGCATATCGGGTAGGATTACCCAATCCTTCCATTATTGTATCTGTACGCACTGACCTTGAAGGAAATGTCGACTTCAGTAGCTACTGTCAGGCAGCTTCTCAGCTTTCTGGCATAGACTTTAGTGAACATGTTTTTCCGGAAGCAGCAGACTTTCTGCATGATGTTTCAGAGTTTATTCTGGCGGCTGTGTTTAATATTCAGATGGATGCCATGGTTCCGGTGTGGCAGTCAGGTCAGGTGCTCGACAGTAGAGAGACTGAAGCTGAGTTGCTGGTGCCTGTAACGCCGGCTTCAGCGGCGGTTACTACAAAGTTAATTGCCTGGTTTATCTCACTTTTGCATGAGAAAGATTTAACAAGAAGCCGCTATACCCGTCAGCAGGACTTTCAGAAAATATTCGCTGAAATTCGTTCGGTCGCGTTAAAGTCTACAACCATGTGGTCTTTTCTCAGGGCTGCATATGAGTTGAATCTCCCTTATTTTTCATTGCCTGCCCGCGCTCATCAGATTGGCTATGGCGCAAACAGCCGTTGGCTGGACAGTACCTTTACTGATACGACATCGGTTGTCGGCTCTAATATGGCCAAAAATAAGATGGCCACGGTTCAGATGCTGAGGATGAATGGGCTGCCGGTTCAACCTTCTGTTACCGTGAATAACGTAAATGATGCTGTACATCTTGCCGGAAAAATGGGTTACCCGGTTGTAGTGAAACCGCTGGATCTTGACCGTGGCTATGGTGTAATTGCCGGAATCAAAAATGACAAAGAACTGCGTGAAGCCTATGCTAAAAGCGCTGAAAAAGGCCGGAGAATCATGCTTGAAAAGCATTTCTCTGGGAAAGATTACCGTCTTACGGTCTTTGAGGGTGAACTTGTCTGGGCTATTGAACGTCAGCCGGCGCAGGTGACAGGGGATGGTGTTAAGACCGTCAGGCAGTTAATTGATCAGGTTAACGCAAGTCCGGAGCGGGGAAATGAACGACGTACGGCTTTGACGCGCATAGAGTTTGATGATGAAGCCAAATTCATGTTGGCTAAACAGAAACTGACCGAAAAAAGTATCCCAAAGCCCGATCAGGTCGTGACGCTCCGCAGAATTTCTAACGTATCGTCGGGGGGGATGCCTGTTGCTGTTTTTGATGACGTTCATCCTGATAATTCTGCGTTGGCAATAAGAGCAGTGAAAGTGCTGAGACTCGATCTGGCAGGTGTCGATTTATTGATTCCGGATATAAGAATATCCTGGAAGGAGAGCGGTGCGGCTATCTGCGAGGTAAATTCCCAGCCAGGTATTGGCACTTACACAGACCTTTCCGTTTATAAAAAGATTCTCGCAAAGCTTGTAAAAAACAGCGGCATGATCCCTCTTGTGTTAGTGACAGGGAAAGATGCAGATAGTGTGGCAGAGGGTTTATATAATAATGCCTTGAAAGCAGGAAAATCAGCAGTCGCTTACTTCAACAAGCACATATCACGATTTGACGAAGGGCAGTCCCGTTCAGAGTGCCAGTTCTTTGAGGCAGGGCGTCAGATCGTTTCTGATGCGGATTGTGATTTTGGGGTTGTTGCGCTGACTGATGATTCCGTTTTGATGTCTGGTTTGCCATTTCCGCTGTTTTCAGATTTGATCGTTACTGATGGGGAGGAGAACGACTCCAAAGTTATATCAAATCTGAAAAATGCATGTAATGGCAATGTCTGGGGCGCTGATTTCACACTGGATGAAATCTGTAAGCCCAGAGTAGTCAGAAGCCAATAGTTGATATGTCGCAATGATATGTCTTTGGTGCCCTGTTTATAGTAGGGAAATTAAATTGAAAGGAAATAATTAAGGGAAGTATATGAGTGATTCATCAAAATTATTAAAAAATATTATATGTGTGGCGGTAGGAACCTGTTCGTTAGTAATGGCTGGATGTGGTGGTGGAAGCAGTTCATCCTCCGGAGAACCTGATGTCGTTGTAACGCCGGAGCCATCACCTGAACCAACACCAGAGCCGATCGTTGATCCTCAGCCAGAAACATTGGTATTTACCGGTGAAGATGATGACGCGGATCTTTCAGAGGCTGATCTGGATGTCGTGGCAGCAGAGATTATAAAACTCACCTATGGCAGAGGTCTTGTTGAAACCGTACAGCCATACCTGGCAGAAATGCAATTTCTGGAAGAAGAATTGTTAGGTGAAGACGGTGGTTATTACTTTCAGGATTATAGTCGCCGCTCAACTTCAGCTTTAGATCTGGATCTGGAGACTGTCGGCCAGAACACCATGTCTGGCAGTGAAACCCGGGCAGGACAGTGTGGTGGGACAGCAGAGCTCTCTTATGAATCCTCTGTCGAGCAACGCTATGGCGAAGACAGTGAGGTCGGAGCTGCCTGGGAGACCCTTCTTACGCAAGATTCCAATGCCAACTTCTCTGAAGATTACTGTGTATATGACTCCTTTGGAGACAATGAGAATGCTACCGTATTTACCGGAACCGCAGAATTTGCGGGTAATGTAAGTTTTTATAACGATTCGGACAGTACTGAAGGTGGATACGATTATGGTTCATTCGAAGTTAATGCTGAATTAATCGTCGATGTAACTGTCTCAGCAGAGGGGCTGACCGGCCGTTATCAGCAGAATAAGACCAATTCCGGACTTGAATATGCAGATAACCGTACAGACCCCAGTGTTTATGCTGGTAATGGTGAGCAAGTCGATAACAAGCGATTGACTATTAATGGTCAGATCGTTGAATCCTCTGAAATTCACCTGTCTTCATATGACTCAGAAAGTGAAATTGAATCTTACACCAACGATGAAATTCTCGCCTATGATGGATCAGTATTTTTGATTCACCAGTTGAGAGGTGTCTCTTTAGAAGGGGGATATCTGGATCTCGGTCTGGAAGCATCGTACACCGGCTATGGCGTAATATTCACTGATGCTCAGGATCTAACATTTTGTGCCGATGGCTCTGGCTTTAATACCGGAACCATTGAGTTCTGGGATGCTTTCTCTACTGCTGCGACGATTACCTTTAATGGGTGTGGCGTTGCACCGACTGTCGCTTTGGCTCCTACAGAGTTCTGAGCTGATTATTGAATGGGATAGCGAAGAAGAATTCTTCGTTATCCCATTATTACTGATAGTGAATAAAGAAAAGATAATCATCTCTATACATTGATTGCCTGAACGACTTCTTTCCTCTTGCCTTTATCCTTTCGAAAGTTTAAGTGCAGTTGTTTGATATCCATTATTTAAATCTTTTTCGGATATTTAACTTTACGAATTTCATTTGATTCGCTAGGTTTCATTAGTTAATTTGAAGTTAAAACCAAACAATTGTTCGGTTTTAAATACAATTGGTCATGCCAATTATCCGGTTGTGTTTAATTGGGATAATCGAATAGATATACCGAAATTCTTAAGCAATACAGAACAATTAAGGATATAAGATGGGAAGTAGTATAAGCAGTCTGAAGTCTCTCTCTTTTATTGCTGTCGCCAGCGTTTCTTTGTTGATGACGGGGTGTGGTGGCGGAGGAGGCGGTGGTGCTTCTTCCGGTGGTGCAGATACAGATATCGCTGCTAATCCGGATGATGGCAACAACGGCGATCCAGGTAACGGCAATACAGGCAACGGTGATTCATCTGTGCCGGAAGTACGTACCCTGACGTTTACCGGCGATAGTACGCCAGCCGCACTGAACAGCGACAACAGCTCAGCGATCGCTGAGCAGGTCGCAGAGTTTCTGTATCTGCAGTCTCTATCCGATCATTACTATCAACACTCTCAGATCATTTATGATCCGGAAATCGTCAGTATGACTGCTTTTGTTAATAATCTGGATTATCTGCCATTTATTGAACAGGCGGTATTTTTGGGTTTGGCGCCGTCAGTATCATCGCCATCTTCTGCTATAGACAGTCAATACAGCGATAACCAGCCTGGCGACTGCGGCGGTACGGTACAGATTACAGCGGATTATCAGCATAGTGCGCCTGAAGCTGCCGGCATAGACAGAGTGGAGCTGGACACAGATACCGGTGTTGTATTCACTGGTTTCTGCGACGACAGCGTCTTTTTCGATGGCAGCGGAAATGTTGTTTATTCAGATCATTCCTATACCGATAACGGTGTTATGCCGGCGTACAACGACCGGGTTCGCAGTGCAGAGTTCTCTGGTGACTTTACTATCGACGATAACGGCGATCAGGCCCGTCTGAGGGTGGAAGGTGAGTCTCATGTCTCAACGGTATCCGGTAGCACTGCAGGCCGGGACGTTCGTTATCGTAACCGCAGAGTCGTGAATGAACAGGTCATTGCCGGCAATCACCTGCTGGAGTCCACGGTATTCTTTGATTCAGATGATTCAGCTCAGACGGATATACTTTACTCCGCGGGAGGCCAGGTTTATCGCTGGCAGCAGGGGGCGGTTGATCTGTCTGATTTTGGCCGGGTGGCTTATGCTGTTGAACGCAGTGTGCAGCGGTGCCTTGATGAACCCGGTCTGCGCTCTGGCCAGTTCACGATGACAGGCTCTGGAGACACCTGGCGGGTTACCGTTAATGGCTGCAACGACTACTCATTGGAGCTTGTGCCGGCAGTCCGGTAACAGAAAAGCTTCTTTGCTGTTGTGTTATTTGGTGCAGGGATGGGTGCAGGGAATGTTGCAGAAGCGCACCAGAGCAGAGTTAAAACAGAAAATGGAAATGAAACAGAAAAGGGCCAGCGCGGACTGCTGACCCTTTTCCTTCCTGTTTTTATCTTCGATTTAAATCCCTTTATCAGACTGTGATATCAACGAATCGTCCCTTGCTGTTGGTGTCGGGCATATCGGAAGAAAACGCCATAAATGTTTTACTGAAATTATTTGTACTTTCGTTCTGGTTTTGGCGTTCCCGGTACTGCTGTAGCTCGGTGTCGTCAGGGTAGGCAGGAATGTATTCGGCGACGGTCTGGGGCTTGCTGATGGTCTCATATGGCTCACGAGAACCCTGGTTCTCTTCCTCAGGCAGCCTGTCACCGTACGCAGGTTTCCTGCTGGCGTTATCGACATAAGCTGTTGAGATTACACTGCCTGGAAGGACGTTCATTCTCTGTTGGTCACCCGCTCTTCGCCCGCTCTTAGATGCGGCTTCTGTTCATGTAAGCGTTATAAGTACTGCTCTGTGCTGGCTGCAATTGTTCTGTACTGATCTTTACTGAGCAATGCTCACCATCTGCTGAGTATGAAACCCGTGTACGGCACTACAGAGACTATAGCTCAGATCAACCATTGATTCCTTAGTCATAAATATGGCGCTCAATAAGGACATATAATTGACTCTTAGTCAAAGACGGGTTTTGCAGCAAATAGCAGATGTCAGCGGGCGAATCATTGCGCAAGGTTTCGCGTCAGATTTTTGAAGTATGAAAAGAGCGTGTGCGCGACGTATATTTCAGTAGTTATTACTTAATAACTATGTTGTTATTAAGTAATGATAAAATTAATAATACCTGAATTTTTAAAAGTGCTGCTACATACAATCTCAGACAGCCTTTCTGTCGGATCTGTAATTCATTTGTTATCGTAGTCAGGGTTATTTCCTGCCACAGAATGACAGATATCAAATTAATTGTTACCCAGCGTAAAAATATGATGTTGATCGTGTAATCAGAGGTGTGTTGGGAATATGTCTGTTGTATATTCAATTTGCTGGATATTGCCCGGCCTAAGCCCTCGTATTGTCATGGAGACAAAAAATGTCAAAATATAATTATCTTTTATTACTTGCAGTGACTGGTGTACTTACCGCGTGTGGCGGCGGTGGTGGAGGCGGCGGCAGCTCTTCCGGTTCTGATGATGATATCGTTGAGTACGATGGTGTCACAACGCCAGCCAGTTTTGATACCGATAACAGTTCTGATTTTGCTTCCAGCTCCAGTGAGATCGTCAGTGATCTGATTGAAAGCGATGAATCCGGTGCCGATGTCGGCAACCTTCCGACCGGTATTTTAGCAGCAGCAGACTCTACAGCAGTGAAGACTGTGCTGGATATTACCGCAGAAACGGTTGCTGGCTTTGAACAGAGCAGCTTGTCTATGCCTGTGGCAGTGGACGAAACCGTCGCTGGTAGCTGTGGTGGTTCTGTTAATTACTCCGGCTCCGAAAATGACTTTACTATTACTTATAATGACTACTGTGAATACAGTATGACTATGAACGGTACTGTGGACGCTACCAGCTCGACCAGCGGTTCCACCACACGTACTACTCTGCGTTACAACAACCTCCAGTACACCTATGAGGGCATCACTGAAACTGTTAACGGTACCTATGTTATTGAATCAGATAGCCAATCATACGAGCTGTCTTATTCATCCTGGAATCTGACCTACACAATGAATGGCGAGACTGTGCGCATCACAGGTTCAATGACGTGCAACAGCAACTACGACTGTACCTACTACGACCAGTTCGTGGGCTCTGACGGTACCACTTACCAGGTGAGTGATGCGAGCGTAAGCTCTATTGATGGTCAGTACTCTGTTGAAGCAACCTTCTACCATCCTGAATACGGTTCAGTAACACTGGATGCCAGCAATATCAGCATCTGTAGCGATGGCAGCATTGGCAGTGGCAGCATCGTGCTTACCGATGATGACGGCACTGAATTGAGCGTCACTTTCAGCGGTTGTGGTAACGAACCGACTATCGTACTGGACGGTGTTGCTCTGTAAGCGGGCGATTACCTTCATTGCATTAATGGGGCTGCATTGCAGCCCCATTTTTTTGCGCAGAGATAAGTGCTTTATGTTTTTTCTTTTGCATGGGGCTTCAGTGCTGTGCTCTGGTTAAGTCCTGCGTTGATTGCTGTAAAGATTCACGGCGGAAATATGGTATAAAACGGAAGCCACGGCTCTGATCAATACTTGGCCGTTTTCAGTAATGATTAACCTTGAGCCTGTGATTGATGAGTAGTTTTAAGAAATCAGTCGCTTCTTATTTTTTAAAAAGCTTAGGATTAAAGTCAGAAAGTAGAAGGCAAAGGATAAAAGAGAGACGATGTCTGCATACACTTGTAACAACCGCTTCGTGCTTCTGCTTCTGAGCAGTGTCTTCTGCTGTGCCGTTTATGCTGAGCAGGATGAAGTTTCTTCTTATCAGCTGGTAGCAGGCTTTGGTGTTGAACGTATGTCGTATCATGAGTACGACCAGCGTGGCCGTGAGCTGGACCGGGAAGTTGGCTGGATGAAGAGCCTGAGTGTCTCCGTAGCAGGCCCTGTGACGCAGGCGGTCAGCTGGCGTGTTGGTTTTCATCGCTCTTATGATTCACTGCAGTATATTGGCGAGAGTCAGTCGGGTGTGCCTTCCAGAACAACCACGGATGAAAATTTCCGCAGCTATGAAGTTGGGGCATTTACCCATGCTGATGGCTATATTCCAGCTTTACTGTTATCTGCTGGTAAAACCGATTGGCAGCGTATGATTCGCGCCAACAATATTACCGGTGCGCTGGATGAATACTATCAATGGTTATTCGTGTCCGCTGGTCTTGGCTACGATGTCGTTTTCATCGACCGCCTTCTGCAGGTTAAGGGTGGGTACCGTCTGCTGTTTAACGGAGAGCTGGAGGTGGATTTCACTGACTATGGTTACGGCAAGGCGGATGTTGATCTGGCTGATGGCCACGAATGGTGGCTGTCTGCAGAATATCCACTGCTGAGCTGGCGCTCCAGCGAGCTGTCGCTGTCTTACCGATTCCGCAATGGCTGGGCTGCGGCATCAGAGCGAGGTAGTGCCGGTACGCTCTCCTTCTATGAGCCTGAAAGTCGTACCCAGTCTCACCGTTATCTTTTGCAGTGGCGGACGGATTTTTGAAATCGTTTCAACTGGCTGGCAGGTTAATGTTACCACTCAGGTACGAAAAACAGCGTCCGCGGATTTTAACCCTGTCGTCGTGAATCTCCAGTTCGGCATCGCCGCCACGGGCTGAACATTGCCAGGCTTTCAGCTGGCTGATACTCAACTTCTCAGCCCAGTAGGGCGCAAGACTGCAGAATGACGAACCCGTCACCGGGTCTTCGGCTATTCCCTGCAACGGCGCAAAAAAACGACTGACGAAGTCATACTCAGGTGTTTCATAGCGGGCGGTAATGATCACCGCAAACCACTTTGATGTCAGCTCAGCAATGCGGTGCATATCAGGGATGCAGCCAATGACCGCCTCTGCATTTTCAAGTTCTACCACAAGATCACGGCTGCTGCTCAGCGCGACAACATTCTGGCCAAGAGCAATGCTCAGTTCTTTCTTTAACTGAGCGTCATCCAGAGTTTCCGGTACCCGCTGAGGAAAGTTAAGTTCAAGCAGAGGATCAGATGGCTCGCCGCTTACAACAACGCTCAGATCGCCTGCGCTTTCTGTGGTGAATCTGTATTCGCTATTCTGGTCCTGAAGTTGTTGTGCAATGACCCAGGCAGATGCCAGAGTGGCGTGGCCACATAAATCCACTTCGGTTTCGGGGGTAAACCAGCGAATATGGTAGTGGCCGTCTGAGCCGGTAAAAAATGCAGTTTCAGACAGATTATTCTCCGCTGCGATGGCCTGCATCAGTTGATCAGGAAGCCATTGTTCCAGCGGCACGACTGCTGCCGGATTACCGGAGAATATTACTCCACTATTGGCGATACGCTGCGCCGGGCGGATAAAAGCATCCACCTGAAACAGTCTGAGCGTTTTTATGTCTGTCATAATCTGCCTTACATTTTCAGCGCTGTCAGAGCAGGGCGATATCCAGGTATTCCGGCACTTCCACATCCCAGTGGAATTCGTCATGTAAATGGCGGCGCATCGCGTCAGCCGCGGAAGCTTCACCGTGAGTAACAAAGACTTTCTTCGGGCGGCCTGGCATTTTCTTCAGCCAGTCACTGATTTCGACGTAATCACCATGGCTCGATAACGCCTGCAGGTTTGCAACTTCTGCTTTTACGGGATAGTACTCACCGTGAATTTTAATATGCTCGGCTCCATGTGTAAGCGAGTCTCCGCGGGTGCCGGCAGCCTGATAACCAAGAAACAGCACGGAGTTTTTCGGATCACTGATCAGGGTTTTTAAATGGTGCAGAACACGGCCGCCACTGGCCATACCGCTGGCGGAAATAATGACCGACGGAAATTTACGGCTGTTAAGCTCAATGGATTCTTCCACCGTTTTTACGTAGTGGGTAATCGCATCCATGCGCTCACAGTCTTCTTTGGTTAATTTGTGCGATTCATGTAAGTCAAAGAAAATTTCCGTGGCGCGGATCGCCATTGGGCTGTTGAGGTAAATGGGCATAGTCGGAATGCGTTTTTCTGCCAGCAGTTTCTGCAGAATATGCAGGACCAGCTGCGCACGACCCACGGCAAATGCCGGCATTAATACAATTCCGCCCCGTTTGGCCGTGCGGTTAATGATGTCTGCGATTGCCGCTTCGGCATCAATTTCTTCATGGCGACGGTCACCGTAGGTAGATTCCACCACCAGATAGTCGGTGGCGGCCAGCGGTTTTGGCGGGTACATGATTATGTCGTTGCTGCGCCCGACATCGCCACTGAAGGTGATGCTCTTTCCCTGATATTCCAGACGAATTGCGCTGGCGCCAAGAATATGTCCCACCGGAGTAAATGTTGCCGTCATACCGCCAGGTAATTCCTGTACTTCTCCGGCCTGCTGGTGTTTAAATTGTTTGAGTACTTTACGGGCATCTTCTTCGGTGTACAGAGGCTCTGCCGGATCGTGTTTGGAGAAGCGCTTACGGTTCGCGTATTTGGCATCTTCTTCCTGCAGGTAACCGGCATCCGGCAGTAATACTTTGCATAAAGCATGTGTTCCTTCTGAACAGTAAACCGGACCATGGAAGCCCTGTTTCATCAGTGCGGGTAAATAACCGGAGTGATCTATATGGGCATGGGTAAGCAATAAAGCATCCAGTGCCTCAACGGCAAACGGCAATTCGGCCCAGTTGCGCTTACGCACATTTTTAATCCCCTGAAACAGGCCGCAGTCGATAAGAATCTTATAGCGGTCGTATTTCACCAGATATTTGGAGCCGGTAACGGTTCCGGTGGCGCCAATGAACTGAACCTGAAATGGGGCTTGCATGGTGTAACTCCTGAAACTTCTGAAGGATAATGCACATCTGACTGCAGTTTGGCAGACCCGTTTCACTTTGGGAAACAGAGTCTGAAGCTTGGTTGATTTACCGCAAGGCGGTTAAGCGGCCAGACTTCTACACTTTTGCTTCATAAATCAGGAAAGCTTATGGAATCCAATCCCGATTATCTCTATCTCCATCGTTTGGGCGTGAATACCCATCAGGAACCTGTCGTATATATGCGACAGGATTGTCATGTTGCCATTTCTGAGGGATTTTTTGCTCACACCCGGGTGGAGGTCAGCGTTGCGGACAAAAGTGTCGTCGCCACCCTGGTGCTGGTTTCAAATGAACTGCTTTCCCACCAGCAGGCCGGTCTTTCAGAGGCCGCGTGGCACCGTCTGGGCTGTCCTGAAGAAGGCAGCAAAGCGACCTTCCGTCACGCCCATCCTGTGGATTCCATGTCGTTTGTGCGCGGCAAGCTCTACGGTCAGGCGTTTACTGATGAATCGGCCGCCGCGATTGTGCGTGATATTAACAATGGCCTGTACAGTGACATTCAGCTGTCTGCCTATGTGACTGCCTGCGCCGGCGACCGCCTGAGTCTGGATGAAACCATCGCCATTACCCGCGCTATGGTTGCTGCTGGTCAGCAGTTTGACTGGCACAGTGATGTGGTGCTCGATAAGCACTGTGTCGGCGGTCTGCCGGGTAACCGTACAACCCCCATTGTTGTAGCGATTGTTGCTGCTAACGGTCTGCTGATGCCGAAAACATCCAGCCGTGCGATCACCTCTCCGGCCGGAACGGCAGACACCATGGAAGCCATGACGCCGGTAGCATTGTCCTTTGATGCCATGCAGAGCGTCGTAAAAGAACAGGGTGCCTGTCTGGCCTGGGGTGGCTCGGTCAGCCTGAGTCCAACCGATGATCTCATCATTCGTGTTGAGCGGGCGCTGGATCTCGACAGTGAAGGTCAGCTGGTGGCGTCGGTTATTTCCAAGAAAGTCGCTGCCGGATCGAAACAGGTGCTGATTGATATTCCGGTTGGTCCAACGGCCAAGGTCCGCTCTCAGACAATGGCGCAGACGCTGCGCAGCCTGCTGGAAAAAACCGGCCAGGCGCTGGGACTGGATGTGCGTACGGTTATCAGTGATGGCAGTCAGCCTGTTGGCCGCGGTATTGGCCCGGCGCTTGAAGCCCGGGATGTGTTACAGGTGCTGCGCAATGATGGTCACGCGCCGCAGGATCTGCGCGAAAAGTCACTACAGCTGGCCGGTATTCTGCTGGAAATGGCGGGTAAAGTTGCGGATGGTCAGGGCTATGAGCTGGCGCAAAGTACGTTGCTCAGTGGTGCGGCCATGCAAAAATTTGAAGCTATCTGTCAGGCTCAGGGCGGATTTCATGAGCCACAGATGGCTGAATTCCGTCATTGTGTCCGGGCGGAGAAAAAAGGCGTCGTTTCTTATTTCAATAACCGCTTTCTGGCCAAGCTGGCATCGCTGGCCGGGGCTCCAAATGCAAAGGCTGCGGGCATTGAACTGCATGTAGCGTCAGGAGACGTTATCGATTGCGGGGCACCTTTATTTACTCTCTATGCTGAAGCCCCGGGAGAGCTGGCCTACGCTCTGGAGTTTCTTGATGGTCATACTGATGTGATCCGTATTGAAGAGGAAGTCGTATGACGAACGGAAATATAAGCGCTCAGGCGGCTGCTGAATCATCAGTAAAGCGCACCTGTATTCTGTCTCTTGATGGCCATGAGTCGCTGGCACGGTCGCTGGCAATGCAGCTGACAAATGCCGGACGAGAGTGTCAGGTACTGGCACTGGAGAGCCGCCATTTTCCCGATGGTGAGCTGTATTTTAACCTGCCGCAGGATATGGCCGGTGCCGATGTGATTGTGGTCTGCCATCTGCATCAGCCCAGCGATAAAACGCTGGCTTTGTGGTTTATGGCCCATCATCTGCGCGATATGGGCGTGGCCCGCGTTGGACTGGTGGCACCGTATCTGGCCTATATGCGTCAGGATATCCGCTTTCAGCCGGGCGAATGTCTGACATCGAAATATTTTGCCGAACTGATTAACCAGAGTTTCGATTATTTAATTACCGTCGATCCGCATCTGCACCGCTATAAATCCCTCAGTGAGATTTACCGTATTCCTGCGGTGGCTTTGCATGCGACCGATTTAATCGGTGACTATCTGAAAAATCAGGTCAGAAACCCATTGGTCGTCGGGCCGGATGAAGAAAGTGAACAATGGGCCAGTGAAGTAGCCGGCGTGGCCGGATGCGAATTTCTGGTGCTGCGTAAAACACGTTCCGGCGACCGTGATGTGGTGATCCATATCCCGGATGTGCAGAAATATTCTGAACATCAGCCGGTGCTGGTGGATGACATTATTTCTACCGGGCGCACCATGTTGCGTACCGCGGAAGAACTGGTGGCGCAGGGGTTGAATCCACCTCTGTGTATTGGTGTGCATGCGGTTTTTTCGCAGGGAGAAAATGGCAATCCCGGTGCCGAAGAAGAAATGTTGGCCGGCCCGGTTGCAGGCATAGTGACCTGCAATTGCATTCCGCACACCAGCAACGCAATTGATATTACACCGCTGCTTTGTAATGAATTACTGAGCATGTTGCAAAAACCGCTGGCCTGAAGGCGAACAGCAAAGATGGCCTTACGGGCCCAGCATGGAGAAAACTGATGAGTCTTAATCTTTACCAGAAACTCAGCCAGCAGTATCAACAGAAAGAAATCGAAGCGGAAGCCCGGCAACACCGGGAATACGACGAGGAATTTGCTGCCTGGGCGGAAGGGTGTGGGGTGGTTAAACATACTGCAGCTACACAATTGCAGGTGTTTGAACTGGCTACCGCCCTCGAGGAAGGTGGTCTCATTCAAAGCAAGGCAGACTGTTACCGTACGCTGACGGCGCTGGATCAGCTTACTAACCAGGCGATGTGGCTGGTGGTCCATATGACCTACACCAAACACGTATTCCTGGATGGCCGCGATCTGGTCGCGGAGGATTTCAAACGCGATCCACAAGGGCATACCGGTGGATCACTGAATATGGTGCCGGCTTATGCGGCATTAATGGCGGTCAATACGCTTACAGGCCAACATCGTGACTGGCTGATGGGACAGGGGCATTGTGTGGCTGCTATTGATGCCCTGCAATTGCTGACAGGTACTGCGCTGCCAGAGCGTAAAAAAGAATATGGGCTGAGCGACGAAGGACTCAGTCGCTTCGTGCAGGATTTTTATAATTACCGCGTACGCCCGGATGGTAAGCCTCTGTCGCCACTAGGCAGTCATGTGAATGTTAATACCGCTGGTGCGCGTCTTGAAGGTGGCTATCTGGGCTTTGCCGGGCTGCAGTATGTGCACCAGCCATTACCGGGACAACGACTGGTCGCTTTCTTAAGTGACGGTGCATTTGAAGAGCAGCGTGGCAGCGATTGGGCGGCACGCTGGTGGCGGGCTGAAGACTGTGGTCTGGTCAGTCCGGTGATGATTGCCAATGGCCGTCGCATTGATCAGCGCACAACAGTTGCTCAGCAGGGCGGCAGTGAATGGTTTATGGAGCATCTGAGCAATCAGGGTTTTGCGCCCTTTGTTATTGACGGGCGCGACCCGGCAGCTTTTGTTTGCGCCATTTATTTTATGGAACAGCACCTGAGTAATGCGGCGGAAACCGTGGCCAGCGGTATGGCCAGTTATCCGGTGCCAATGCCTTACTGCATCGCTGAAACAGTTAAGGGTTATGGTTTCCCCGGAGCCGGTACGAACGCCGCTCATGGTTTACCTTTGGGCAGTAATCCGCGCCGTGATTCTGAGGCGCTTGCCTATTTTGTCCGCGGTGCAAAAGCACTGTGGCAGGAGGAAAGTGTCTGGCGTTCAGCTGTTAATGAGCTTAAGCAGCCGAAAGCGCCGCTGCCACCGGTTGCTGTCACCATTAACCGCCATGACCCGCACTGGCAAAAAGATCCGATCGCACCGATGGCAGCGATTGATAATTATTTTATTGATCTTGTCGAAGTAAATCCTCATCTAAGAGTCCGGGTGGGTAATCCGGATGAACTGCGCTCCAACCGCATGAACCAGACGTTGGATCAGCTGAAACACCGTGTTACTGATCCGGAAGAGGGTGTGGCTGAGGCGGTTGATGGCGCAGTAGTTACTGCGCTGAATGAAGAAGCCGTGGTCAGTGCCTGTCTGGCAAATCAGAGCGGTTTAAATCTGGTGGTTTCTTATGAAGCCTTTGCCACAAAAATGCTCGGAGCGTTACGGCAGAGTATTATTTTTGCCCGCCATCAGAAAGAAGCTGACGATCCTGCTCCATGGTTGGGTGTGCCGGTTATCTCGACCTCCCATGTCTGGGAAAACGGAAAGAATGAGCAAAGCCATCAGGACCCGAGTCTGGCGGAAGCTATGCTGGGCGAGATGTCAGATATGTCGCGCGTGGTCTTCCCGGCAGATGGCAATACGGCTATGGCCTGTTTAAAAACCTGTTACGGCGATCTCGGTGTGATCTGGAATATGGTTGTACCGAAATCGGTCTTACCAACCTTTTTTAGCGGTGCCCAGGCAGTGACTCTGGTGCAGGACGGCGCTATTTGTGTACGCGGTAATTGCGCAGCAGATCTGCAGCTGGTGGCCTGCGGGGCGTTCCAGTTACAGCAGGCTTTAAAGGCGTCAGACCGTTTGAAGCAGAAGGGCGTTTCACACTCGCTGATTTACCTGCTCGAACCAGGCCGTTTCAGGGTTCCGCGCGATGGTTATGAATCTGATATTCAGGCGGATCCATCCGTGCTGGACGCCTTGTTCCCGGCACGGGTTCAGCAGCGTGTTTTTATGACTCACACCCGTCCGGAAATTTTATTGGCTCACGCACGTATGCTGGATTTAGGGCCTGCGCATACGGTTGCTCTGGGTTATATCAATCAGGGCGGTACACTGAATACTGAAGCGCTGTTATTCGCCAATCGCTGTACCTGGGCCGATGCTCTGGCAGCGCTTGCCAAACTGAGTGGCCGTGATCCGCTGGAATGGCTGAGTTCGCAGGAGTGGGCGGCGATCTGTGGTGATGGTGATCCGTATGACGTGATTGCTCACCCTTATCCGGAAGGTAAGCTCTGAGTTTATCCTGATTAAAAAAGAAGAATAAAAATGCCGGCTAAGCCGGCATTTTTATTGTCTGAATTTGTCCGGTCGACAGTAGATTTAAGGATCAGGAGTTCGGCATTACTGCCGAAGATTCTTCTCTGCTGTCTGAGCCTGCCGGGTTTTTATACCCATGCTGATTTGGCGATCGATATTCCAGTGCCGGATCATTCATACTCGCCAGACGCAGCTGGGCCATATCGGCGAAATAGTTCTGATACAGTTTCCACGGCCGTTCACTGCCTTGTTTCGGTATCTGATCCTTCACCCGGGCGATATAGCCGGATTGCATATTGATAAATGGCAGACGCTCCATTTCGGCGGAATTGCAACGCGGCGTTACCTGGCGCGCACCTTTTTTATCCATGGCTTTTAACAGGCGGCAAACCCAGCGTGAAATCAGATCCGCTTTTAACGTCCATGACGAATTGGTGTAGCCAAATACCATGGCCAGATTGGGCAGATTTTCAAACATCACACCGCGATAGCTCATACTCTGATTCGGTACGAATACGTCACCATCCACTTTAACCGTCATATTACCAAACATCTGCACTTTGAGGCCGGTGGCGGTAATAATCACATCGGCAGCAAGCGTCTTACCGCTTTTAAGGCGGATGCCATCCGCTGTGAAATGATCAATATGGTCGGTTACCACCTGTGCTTTCCCGGAGCTCATCGCCCTGAACATATCGCCTTCAGGAACTGCACACAGGCGCTCATCCCATGGCGCGTACTTCGGTGTGAAATGCTTCATATCAAAGTCTTTCGGTAAACGGCTTTTGACTGCAAACTGAAGTAATCCGCGTGCGGCACGGGGAAACTTTTTGCAGAAATTATAGAGTGCCAGCGTGATGGATATATTGCGGCCGCGGATAATGCGATAAGCCCATGTCTGTGGCAGAATTTTGCGCAACGCGGAAACCATCGGATCCTGCTGCGGTACGCTGACCACATAGCTGGGTGAACGCTGTAACATGGTTACCTGTTGGGCTTTATCGCACAGCGCCGGTACCAGGGTTACGGCGGTTGCGCCGCTGCCGATGACAACGATTTTTTTACCGGAATAGTCGTAGTTTTCTGGCCAGAATTGCGGGTGAATGATTTCGCCGGAGAATTGCTCACGGCCTTTAAATTCCGGTGTAAATCCTTCCTCGTAACTGTAATAGCCAGTACAGCTGATCAGATAATTGCAGCTGAATAAACGGGTTTCACCGTCATTCAGCTGGGCCGTGATTTGCCATACGGCCAGATCACTTTGCCACTCGGCAGACAGTATTTTATGGCCGAAGCGGATGTGCGGTGTAATGCTGTGTTCATTGGCTGCTTCGCGGATGTAATCACGGATATCGGCACCGTCGGCAATGCCTTTGCGGTTGGTCCACGGCTTGAATTCGTAACCCAGGGTAAACATGTCAGAATCAGAGCGTATGCCTGGATAGCGGAAAATATCCCAGGTGCCGCCGATGGCATCGCGCCCTTCAAATATTGCGAAGGATTTCTCCGGGCATTCTTTGCTCAGGTGACAGGCTGCCCCGATGCCGGATAAGCCCGCGCCAATAATGATTACATCAAAATATTCGTTTGCCATTTTATGTCCTCCCTGCGGAGTCTTTTTTATTATGGCTGCCACTGTCGGCGAGAACGCCCGATGAAAACAGGTTCCGTGCTGTCATTATCTGTATGAATCACGGTGCTTATCCGGCATACAGTTGCAGTATTAACTGCGGCCGTGAGCATGAGTTCTCTTTGGCTCAGGCTATTGCAGTCTGAATTTTCTGGTTCAGAACGGTAGGTGAGCTAACTTCTTAGTAGCGTTGTAACGATGAAGAAGGCAGGGACAGCAGAAGTCAGGTTGGCGTAAATAAGGGGGTTTTATTCGGCCATGGCGGGAAATGAGCTGTTTATTCAGTATCTGCTTTCTGCCAGCTGAATAAACTCAGATCGATGCGCAGGCTATCGCTGACGGTCACTCCCTCGCTTTCCAGCAAGGCACGCTGCTTTTCACCGGCGTCGCCCGGCAGGCTGATTTTGCCCTGAGCGTTAATGACCCTGTGCCATGGCAGGCGGCTGTCCTGGGGAAGTTGCTTCAGTACCTGGCCTGCCCAGCGGGCGCGACGGCTGAATCCGGCGAGGGCTGCCAGCTGACCGTAGGTAATGACATAGCCAGCGGGAATGCCCGCCAGTGCCGTGTACAGACGCTGGCGGGCATCGGTCTGAGCATTCGTTGAGTCAGTCATTGTCTGTTCCTGAATGACGGATGCATCAGACCTGACGATTACAGGCGCAGACCACCGTCGACTTCAATGATGCGGCCGGACATATAGTCGTTGGCCAGCAGGAAGACTGCCGCATCACCGATTTCATCCGGGCTGCCCATGCGGCCAGCCGGAATACCGGCACAGATTTTCTCCAGTGCTTCCGGTTTCATGCTGGCAGTCATTTCGGTTGCGATAAAGCCCGGAGCAATAGCGTTGGCACGGATATTATAGCGTGCCAGTTCCTTTGCCCAGGTCACCGCCATCGCTGCTACACCGGCTTTGGCGGCAGAATAGTTGGTCTGACCGAAGTTACCGGCACGGGCGATGCTGGAAATGTTAATGATGCAGCCACCTTCATTGGTTTTTATCATCTGTTCAGCCGCTTCACGACCACACAGGAATACACCGGTCAGGTTCACATCGATGACGGCCTGCCACTGTGCCAGTGACATTTTTTTCACTTCACCGTCTTTGGCTTTGATCATCAGACCGTCACGCAGAATACCGGCGTTGTTGATCAGGCCGTGCAGACCGCCCATTTGCGCGCTGACTGCCTGAAACGTCTGTTCTACCTGAGCTTCATCCGCTACGTTGCAGACAAAAGTAGCTGCCTTACTGCCTGCTGCTTCTACCTGAGCTTTGGTTTCGTCCATATGTTCCTGATTCAGGTCGATGACAGCGATCTGGGCGCCTTCTTTCGCCAGATGCACGGCCATAGCACGACCCAGGCCCTGGCCTGATCCGGTAATAGCGATCACTTTATTCTGCAGCTTCATAGCAAGCTCCTTAGCGGGTTGTTCTAAATGGGTGTGTTTTAACCGGTGTTTGCGGCCGGTTATATCTACAGGTCATTGAGGTTTGACCCGGATTAACTCTGCTTCTGAGGAGTCAGTAGTTTACCGTACGTAGTTGTGGCGCAGAGTATAGGGCGGCGTGGCCTGTTTTGATACAAGATCAAGGTGGAATGGCGGAGCCACTGAAAGAAATACCTCTTTTGTATGACGATCAGACAAGCGCGCTTTCATTGAATGGCGCTTTCAATGAGTGGGGCTTTCAGTGAACGGTGCTGGCGTACCATATCGGAGCGAGGCGTTCTGGGATTCAGCTGATGATCAGGCTGAAGCCTGTCATGGCGTCCGGCAGACAGCCGCCTTTCGGTGGCTGCACCACAGGTTTATTACAAGACCTTCTGCCAGAACATGGCGCGGCCCATTTCCGGGTCCAGCTGGTAGTTGGCGAAGCCCATGTCTGTGTAGACTTTCTGCGCTGTGGTGTTGCCTTCCAGCACTTCCAGTGTGAGCTTGCCACAGCCTTTGATCAGTGCCAGCTCCTCTGCTTTGGCCAAGATACGTTTGGCCAGACCCTGACCCCGGAAGCCGGCACTGACGATGACATCATGAATGTTCAGGATGGGTTTGCAGGTGAAGGTTGAAAAGCTGTCGATGGCGATCAGCAAGGCTGCCGGATAATCATTCACAAACGCCAGAATGACATGCAGATTGCTGCGCGACTGCAGTTCTGCAATCAGGTTCTGCTGACTGTATTCCGGCAGGCCTTCACCACCGCCGGTATCGCCGTGAGCGTATTCGGTCAGCAGATCCAGTACGGCCTGGCCGTGTTCCGGTTGCGAAAGGTCGCTGATAATAATGTCTTCCATCTGAATCGTCCTGGCAGGTCATAAAATAATCAGATAGCAGTGTAACACTGGTCATTGCTATTAATACTGTGTTTTTAGTGCGGATTGTCCCTGTCGTGGATAAATACCTGAGCTTTATCACGACGGCTGACGTGCAGAAACAGGACTGTTTTGGACACAACATAAACAGCAGTTGCCAGGTGACTCACTGGTCGTGGTATTTGTGAACGTGATGAAAGCAGTAACAAGGGGGGGGGGCAGCAGCGCTATTGTTTCAACAGTGTATTTAATCTTGATCAGTGGAGCGGACTGGTTAGCAGAAATAACACTAAAGTCCACACAGTATTGTTCAGATTGAATAATGACTTTGTTATTTTGTTTAAAAACGACTCAAATAATTCGTCCTGTGTCGCTGGTGGAATAATGTACAGAATGAAAGTCCGTATGATTTCCCCATCCAAATTGATCACGGGGAATTACTATGAAAAAAATAATGTTTATAGTCTTGTCATCAGTTTTTGCGGCAGTGCAGCCAGTATCTGCAACAGAACAAATCACCTTAACCTCCCTTGATTGGCCTCCTTTTTCTTCTCCTGCTATTACCGGTGGTGGTATGACCAGCTTGATTGTTAAACAGGCATTCGCCCGCGTTGGTTATGAGCTTAACGTCGAGGTCGAGCCCTGGAGTACAGCGGTTGCCCGCGCCGAAAATACCGAAGAAGTTGCCGGTTATTTCCCCGCCTATTATTCGGAAGAACGTGCTAAAAAGTGCGTATTTTCCGATGAAATCGGTACCAGTCTGGTGGGCTTTGCCAAACGTAATGGTGAGGAATATCACACCAGTTTAGAAGCGTTGGCGGAGCATGTTGTTGGCGTGGTCAGTGGTTATGCTAATGAAGAAAATTTTGACAGTGCCGTGTCTGACGGACGTATCCCCGTAGTTAAATCCGGTAATGACGTTGAGAATATCCATCAGCTGCTGGATGGGCGGGTTGATCTTGCTGTCGTCGATAAACGCGTCATGAATTATCTGGTCAGCAACGATAAAACCCTGAACGAATATAAAGGCAAGGTGAAGTTTGATCCGGCCGGATTAAAAATGCACGGTCTGTACGTATGTTTTACTGGTTCCCGTTCTGGCGAATACGCGCAGGCTCTGGCCCGCGGTCTGAAGTCGCTGGACCCTATGGGCTTTGGTCTGGCCAATGATCCTATGTACCGTAATCGTATGAATAAATAACAGGACACCCGACGGCAGAAACCTGTCCAGAAACAACGCTCCAGAAACAATGTCCGGGAAATAATGTAACGCTGCGGCACGGATGCCGCCCGCGCAGATGAGCTGATACGCTATTTTTAGCCTGGCTTATTGTTTGTCCGGATCGTTTATATCGACAATTAACCAGGCGAAATAAGCGACAGCCGCTGTCGGCAACAGAAAGAATTTCCCATACCAGTAACCACTGTCGCTGCCAAGAAAGGTGGCAACCGGCAATAGCGTCAGCATGGCTGTTACAAACAGCACGTAAATAAATCTTGGTAAATGCCAGCGTAAATGTTCTGGCGTATGGCTTTCGCGGCTGAACGCCCAGCGCCGCCATAAAGTGGATAACATAAATACGCTGATGCCAAAGGCGATCAGTAAGCCCCAATCCAGTAATCCCAGTTCGCTGATCTGGCAATGCGGCAGGCAAGTGAACATGGTTGGCGGATCTCCGTTTTGGTTCGTTCCCTGAACCATAAATTCAGCACTGGCCGACGTTACACGCTGTCAGTTGCAGTTGTCAGCCAGCGGGGAAAAACTCACGCAGAGAGTTCTGATAAGTCTGCTTAAGCACATCGGCAATCGGCAGGGCTTTTACCTCAGCAATTTTTTCCGCGACAAAAGGCAGGAATTTCGGTGCATTTTCAATACCGCGGTAAGGGATAGGGGTAAGGAAAGGTGCATCGGTTTCCAGCAGCAGATTCTCCATTGGCGTTGCGGCAACGACTTCACGCACGTTGTCGGCTTTATTAAAGGTAACAATGCCATTAATACCCAGACAGAAACCCAGCTCAATAGCGACCTGTGCCAGCTCCATGCCTGAGGTAAAGCTGTGCACCACTCCTTTGCGTTTCATTTGTGGTGCGTATTCACGCAGGATGGCCATGGTGTCGTCATCGGCTTCACGGGTGTGAATCACCACCGGCAGATCGCATTCCACGGCCAGCGCCAGTTGTTGCGCAAATACTTTACGCTGTACTTCACGGTCGCAGTGATCGTAAAAATAATCGAGACCGATTTCACCGATGGCAGTCACTTTTTCATGGATAGCGTGGGTGCGGATATAGGCTGTGGTAGCGTCGCTGAACAGTGCCGCTTCATGCGGATGAACGCCAAGGGTGGCATAGACGTCGGCGTGAGCTTCTGCCAGTGCCAGCGCGCTGGGCATATTGTCCGGCTCAACACTGATGGTCATAAAGCGTTCGACGCCAATATCCCGCGCTGCCTGCAAAATTTCCGCAGGAGAGCCTTCTTTCAGGTAATCGAGGTGGAAGTGGGTTTCAATGATCGGCAGTCCGTACTGCACGATGTCGCGGCGCTTTTTCTTGCTCATAACCAATCAGATAAACAATGTGTGGAGCACACATTGTACCTGATCACAGCCCTGCTTGCGCAGGGCCTGAGCGAGTGGAGTTATCGGCCTTCAGTGAAACACGTTGTCAATTTCGCCATGCAGTGCCTGCTTTGCTCCCAGCATCATGGGGGTGCCGCTGGCACCCAGCAGCGCGTCAAAGTTCAGCGTCAGAATGCGCTGAATATCATCTTTTAAACTGAAATCTTTCGCGGTGGCGGAGCGCAGCCAGTGGCGCGACAGATTCATGCCTTTGTGAAAGCCCTGTAAGCGCATCAGCAGCTGGTCTTTAAGGCTCAGGTTCTGCCAGTTGCCGTAATGCTGCAGCAGATCATCGCTTAACAGCAGCCCATGACGTTCCAGCAACAGGACAGCTTGTGAGCGCCGGCTGTGCTCTAACTTCAGCAGACGGGCACCGGCGATGGGTAAGGGAGCATCTTCTTTGAGAATGTTGTGGCGTGGTTTATCAACCTGGCCGGGTAATGCCCACAGTGCGGCGTAGTAGCGGCTGCGGTAATAGTGTTCGTCGGCGGTTGGTTCATCACCGAGACGCAGCACATGCGCGATCCGGCCGAGATACTGCAGGTTACGCTCCTGCAGTGGCGACAGGCGCACCGGGTTAATCAGCGTCAGCTGGTGGCCATCGCGCACAATCACCATATTACGGCGGTGATCGTTACCATAGCCCGGCATTTCTCCCTGTACCCAGTAAACATCGTTGTACAGCGCCTGAATGCGGCCTCGTTCCATGACGTTTGCCGGGCGCAGAGCCTCGGTCTGAGCGCCTGCGGCATGTGCCATGGCAACTGCATCAGTACTTTTTCCGGCGGTATTCGTGGTGCTGCGCGTTGCGCGCACTTTACGTCCATGTTGGCTGGCTTCATCTGAGAGCAGAGTCGGCATAGTGAATTTCCTTGCTGAGACTGTGCTTTGAGCACATCAATCTGGCTATGGTATTCACTATGGGACAGCGTATTTGTGAAATGTGACAAAATTTGTCACGCAAATAGTCTGTTGTGACGAATTTTGTCATGGGTGGTGGTCGTATCAGGCCAGCAGTGAAAGAAATGGCAGGAAATCACAGACAGACAAGCCAGTCACCAGCGCTGGTTGCGGGTTGCACTTTTCTGATCCGGATCTGTCAGGAAGCCACAGGCCCGTCGTCTGGCAGCAGATCCTGCAGTTGTTCAATACCTTCAACCACATCATCCGGCTGGCGGAAGTAGGCGACGTGGTACATGGCTTCACCTTCCTGTACCAATGGGATGTTCTGCTTGCCGATAATGATGCCGTCGTTCCTGCTGACCACCTCATCGAGCAGTTTGCCGAAGGGGTCGCGGATACAGGCCAGGGTTTCGCCGGCTTCGACGTAGTCGCCCAGTTGCTTCAGATGCTGCACAAAACCACTGTCAGTGGCGCGCAGCCAGCTGCTGGTGCGGGCGGTGACTGGTTCGATCTGTTGTTTGCGGCTGCGGCTCTGCGGCAGCATGCCCAGATGGCGCATTACATTCAGCGTGCCACGTTCACCGGCGCGGATACACAGTTCGTCATAACGCAGCGCTTCGCCTGCTTCATACAACAGGATTTTAACGCCCATCTCATTGGCCGATTCACGCAGTGAGCCGTCGCGCAGGTTCGCATTGAGCAGCACCGGAACGCCGAACGCATGGGCCAGTTCGGAGGTTTCCGGGTCATCCAGATTGGCGCGTATCTGAGGCAGATTTGAGCGGTGAATCGCACCGGTATGGAAGTCGATGCCATAGTCGCACTGACTGACAATTTCCTGCAGAAACAGGTGTGCCATGCGTCCGGCCAGTGAGCCTTTTTCGCTGCCGGGAAACGAGCGGTTCAGATCGCGGCGGTCAGGCAGATAGCGACTCTGATTGAGCACGCCATATACGTTTACCATGGGAACAGCGATCACGGTGCCGCGCAGTTTACTGAACTGACGGGAGTTGATCAGGCGCTGAATGATTTCGATGCCATTCAGTTCATCACCATGAATCGCGGCGCTGAGGAAGAGTACGGGGCCAGGTTTGCGTCCGCGTTTTACATAAACAGGTACTGACATAGCGGTATCTGTATAGAGCTTCCCGGCCGGCATTTCTATCTGCCGGGTTTCCCCCGGTTCAATGCTGATACCAGCGATGGTGATCGCGGTTGCTGTGTGGTTGTCACGTCCGGCGTTTGTGTCGGCCATATTTGGCTCGCCCCTTATGAATCGTTATGCCTGCAATAACGATTATTATAAGCATGACTCATAAGGGGCGCTAAGACTTAGTCGCACAAGCGCTTACTCTCCGCATCTCCGCATATCCCGACCGGTGTAAAAGGGGAGTCCGCCCCGGTCAGTGAAAGTCAGTGCAGGGAATCAGGCACCGCTGACTTCTTTGCGGTGATCCGGATCGAGGCACTCAGCTTCTTCGTGCGGCAGACCTGCTGCCAGTGTGCCGTTCAGATAATCTGCGATCGCTTTCAGCGGGTCGGTTTCTGAGGTGGTGATCAGTTTGGTATCACGCTCGGCCAGGCGCCGGGTAACACCTTCTCCTGCCGAGCCACAGATAGCGACATCGACGCTGTGAAGAGGGTGGCGCTCACCGTTACCCCGCACATGCCATTCATGCAGGCTGCCAGGCTTCGTCAGGCGGATGCTCCACACCAGTTCCGGTTCTGCGCCGTTAACGGCATAGACATCCCAGTTAACGGTGCGCCCGGCATGGCCGGATACCGTTCCGTTCTTCAATACTGCAACCGCGATCAGTGGCGTTGTCATACTGTACCCTCCGTTATATCCATACACTTTTTCAGGTTACTGAGTGTATCGTGGCTTTTTGTGCAAATCTTGATCAGTGTCAGGCTGATCTTCAGCTATGAGTCGTCCGGATGCGGCACAGCGCCGCAGCTGTGCAGAAAAGAAGGCTCCGACAGGCTGGCGGTACGCAGACCGTTATCGCCGGGAAGTCGGTGAATGCGGTTCTGAGTTCAGCGCCGATCAGTTACAATCGCTCTTTTGGTTCAGGATTGCGGGTTTATGACGCAGGGGTTTGTCCATCTCAGGGTTCATTCTGAGTACTCGCTGTATGACAGCACCATCCGGGTAAAGAAACTGATCGGCAAAGCATCGGATCTCGGCATGCCAGCTCTGGCATTGACCGATCAGATGAATATGTACGCTCTGGTCAAGTTCTATAAAGGGTGCCTGGGGGCTGGGATTAAACCGATTCTCGGTGCTGACCTGTGGCTGGAAAACCCGGAAGACATGACTCAGCCGTTCCGCGTGACCGCACTGTGTCAGAATTCTGATGGCTATCTCGGTCTGCGCGAACTGATTTCCCGTGGCTATGCGGAAAACCAGCACTACGATCTGGCCATACTTAAAAAAGAATGGCTGTTCGAGAAAAACGATGGCCTTATTCTGCTGTCCGGTGGCCGTGATGGTGATATTGGTCAGCGTTTAATTAAAGGCAAGGTTGAGGCTGCTGAGCAGCTGGCGCAGGAATATCAGCAGCATTTTGGTGACCGCTTTTATTTTGAGGTACAGCGTACCGGTCGCCCCGGCGATGAAACTCTGGTCAAGGCTGGTCTGGCCATGGCGCATTCTTTTGGTATTCCGCTGGTCGCTACCAACGATGTACGCTTTATCAAAGCCGATGATTTTGAGGCCCACGAAACCCGGGTATCCATCGGTCAGGGCTATGCGCTGGATGATAAACGCCGTCCGCGTAAATATTCCGATCAGCAGTACTTCCGCTCAGCGGAAGAAATGACGGAGCTGTTCCGTGACATTCCCTCGGCAATCGAAAATACCGTCGAAATTGCCAAACGCTGTTCAGTTGAAGTACTTCTGGGTACTTACTTTCTGCCGGATTATCCGATTCCGGATGGCATGGATGAAGATGATTTTTTCCGCAAAATTTCCGAAGTGGGCCTGGAAGAACGTCTGGACGTTATTCTGGCGGGTATTCCCAAAGATTCCCCTGAATATGCGGAAAAACGTAAACCTTACGACGAACGCTTAAAATTTGAGCTGGATATTATTATCCAGATGGGGTTCCCCGGTTACTTCCTGATCGTGATGGACTTCATTCAGTGGGCCAAGGATCACGATATTCCGGTTGGTCCGGGGCGGGGGTCCGGTGCCGGCTCGCTGGTGGCTTATGCACAGAAAATTACGGACCTTGATCCGCTGGAATACGATCTGCTGTTCGAACGATTCCTGAACCCGGAACGGGTATCCATGCCCGACTTTGATATCGACTTCTGTATGGAAGATCGGGAAAAAGTAATCGCTTACGTAGCGGATAACTATGGTCGTGAAGCGGTATCGCAGATTGTAACTTTCGGTACCATGGCGGCTAAGGCGGTGGTGCGGGACGTGGCCCGGGCTCAGGGTAAATCGTTTGGTCTGGCGGATAAATTATCCAAGTTAATTCCCGGTGACCCGGGCATGACGCTGGAAAAAGCGCTGGAAAGTGAAGCGCTGTTAAAAGAATTTCTCGACGAAGATGAAGAAGCCCAGGAAATCTGGGAAATGGCGCTTAAGCTCGAAGGTATTGCCCGTCAGACCGGTAAGCACGCCGGTGGTGTGGTGATTGCGCCAACCAAATTAACCGATTTTTCAGCCACCGCCTGTGAAGCGGATGGTACCGGTCTGGTTACTCAGTTCGATAAAAACGACGTAGAAGAAGCCGGCCTGGTGAAGTTCGACTTCCTCGGTCTGCGTACGCTGACCATTATTGACTGGGCACTGGAAACGATTAATAAAAAGCAGGAAAAACTGGGCCTGCCAGCAATTGACATTGCCCATATTCCGCTGGATGACCAGCCGTCCTATGACCTGTTAAAGGCAGCGAAAACCACCGCCGTATTCCAGCTTGAATCCCGGGGTATGAAAGATCTTATCCGCCGTCTGCAGCCGGATAACATCGAAGATATGATCGCACTGGTGGCGCTGTTCCGTCCGGGACCGCTGGAATCCGGCATGGTGGACGACTTTATTAACCGGAAGCACGGTCGCGCTCAGGTGGCGTACCCGCATCCGGATTTCCAGCATGAAAACCTGAAAGAAATTCTCGAACCGACGTACGGCGTTATCGTTTATCAGGAACAGGTAATGCAGATCGCCCAGGCGCTGTCGGGCTATACCCTCGGTGGTGCGGATATGCTGCGCCGGGCAATGGGTAAGAAGAAACCGGAAGAAATGGCCAAACAGCGGGATACGTTCCGTGAAGGGGCTATATCGCAGGGTGTTGATCCTGAGCTGGCGATGAAAATCTTCGACCTGGTGGAAAAATTCGCCGGTTACGGTTTTAACAAATCCCACTCTGCTGCATACGCCGTGGTGTCCTATCAGACGCTGTGGCTGAAACAGCATTATCCGGCGCCATTTATGGCTGCGGTTCTGACCTCCGATATGCAGAACACGGATAAAGTCGTGACCTTTATCGAAGAATGTCGCGAGATGGAACTGGAGATCATCCTGCCGGATGTTAACCAGAGTCACTATGGTTTTACGGTGAATGATGACGGTGCAATCGTTTACGGTCTTGGCGCGGTTAAAGGCGTGGGTGAAGGACCGATTGATGCCATTGAAGCTGGCCGCAAGGATGGCCCTTACCGTGATCTGTTTGATTTCTGTCAGCGCGTAGACGGCAAAAAAATTAATAAACGTGTGCTTGAAGCACTGGTACGTTGTGGCGCCTTTGACCGGCTGGAGCGCTCTGCACCGCGGGCCGTATTAATGGCCAGCATTGAAGATGCGATGAAAAGTGCTGGTCAGTCTGCGGCGAATGAAGCTGCAGGTATGATGGACCTGTTTGGTGAAGTACAGGCAGAAGAGGCTGAAACATCGGACCCGTACGAACGTTTCCGGGGCCTGCGTGAGTGGTCACTGAAAGAGCGTTTACAGGGAGAAAAAGACACGCTGGGGCTGTTTGTTACCGGCCATCCATTCGATGAATACGAAGCAGAAGTGCGCAAATTAGTGCCGACTAAACTGTCGCAGCTGCAGGAAGCGAAAGCACCACAGAAACTTGCCGGACTGGTGGTGGATATGCGCGTTATGAAGAATAAGCGTGGCGACAATATGTGTTTCGCGACACTGGATGACCGTACCGGCCGGGTCGAAGTGGCGCTCTTTTCGGATGTCTATGAACAGGTGCGGGAAGTCGTCGAAAAAGATCGCGTGCTGGTGGTTGAAGCTCAGATCTCTCACGACGATTATTCCGGTGGACTGAAAGCAACCGGACGCAGTGCCATGGAAATCAGTCAGGCACGACTGACGTTTGCCAAAGCGATCCGTATCAAAGTAGACGGCGAACAGCCGGAAGATCAGTTCTGTAATGGTCTGAAACAGGTGCTGGATCTGATGCAGGATGGCTGCCCGATTGTGCTGGATTTCTGTAACAGCGTTGCCCGCTGCGATATCAGACTTGGTGATGGCTGGCGGGTGAACCCGTCTGACGACCTGCTGCAGGAATTACGCTACGCCTACGGTGATGAATCTGTGGAACTGGTTTTTCACTGAGGTGGTATTGGCTGAAAAGAGTTGCGTGCTGTTGTTGCGCTGCTCTTTTCAGAATTTTTAACGTCTTTTTCGCTTTGATCCTTTCCATTTTCTTTGTCTTTTCCTTTTTCTTTTCCCTTCCACTTGAAGGAAGAGCAGGCTTATTGTGTTCCACGTATTTTTCCTGATTCTGTCCGCGATTACTTTCTGACTTCTGACTTCTGACTTCTGACTTCTGACTTTAGCTGGGAATAACAGAAGACTGCTTTAAGCAAGAATCCATCCTGCACTGAATTTTTTCACTGGTTAACAGTCCTACCCGTAATATGTCAACGGCGGGGAATTCATTGAATCCCCTGAAGCTCCGGCTCCCGTCTGTGGTAAATGACATTGCGGAGCAGACAAGGGCAGGAGGTATGGTTATGTTGTTAACAAAATCGCGTATGTCATCGTTCACTGGCTGGGTTGCAGTGCTGGCTGCAGCACTTGCCTTCAGTGCTGCACCCGCTCAGGCATCTCAGGATAAATATTCAGCGGCGCTGGAGGAATTTCACAAAGCGGCGGAGTCGCAGGAATTCTTTGATGAGTCGTATGGTTACGCTTTGTTTCCGACCGTAGGTAAAGGAGGTATCGGTATCGGTGCAGCCTATGGTTCCGGACGTGTTTACCGTGGCGGTGAGTATGTTGGTAACTCAAAATTGACGCAGCTGTCGATTGGTTTTCAGTTGGGTGGTCAGGCCTGCAGCGAAATTATCTTTTTTAAAGATAAAAAGGCTTACGATAAATTTACCGATGGTAATTTCGAATTCGGAGCAGAAGCCTCGGCCGTTGCTGTGACCGTTGGTGCTAATGCCAAAGCCAGTACGAGTGGTAATTCCGCCGGCGCCGGTCGTCATAATGGTGGCCAGACAGCGTCGGCGTCATACATCAATGGTATGGCAACCTTTACCGCAGCCAAAGGTGGCCTGATGTATGAGGCCGCCCTGGCCGGGCAATCCTTCAGTTATGAAGATAAGTGAACGTACCGGATAATTTTATGGTCAGAATAAGGCGGCTTTGCCGCCTTATTTTTTGTCTGCGATTCCTGTTTTTTGCATGTCTGGCACTATTCAATAAAGGACGGTAGTAAAGGCTTGTAGTAAAGGGCTTCTAGTAAAGGGCGATAGCTGTCTGAACTCAGGCCGCCCTGTGCAACCGGAAGACACAAACGGTGCATAGGGCACATAGTGTAAGGTCCGGAGTCAGGTCTTACTGTTGTGAAGTATGGGAAGGGAAAGGAAGGGAACCGAGCAAAACAGGACCAGGCAGAACAGAACATAAAGCCAGATGGAAACCGGCATGGATAAAGTATTTAGGAGCCCGGAAGCAGGCGACAGTAAATAGCCAGGATGACCAGCTCTGTACCCGGACGCACGATCTGTCCGGGCTTTATCGACTGTTTGCCTTACGGTGTTTCTTAAAGCGAAACGAATTATTTGCCTTTCAGCTTTTTCATAAAGTCGACAAAGTGTGGCTGAAACTCGCTGAACAGGTCGTGGCCTTTATTTTCCAGCATAACTTCACTGAACAGTTTCAAACCAACAGCGAGAGAAATTGCTTCACGTTCATTGAGGTCATCCCGTTGCTTCATCAGTTCGACAATCTTCAGAATGTCATCGTGATTACCGGTTTCAAAAACCAGGGGAGCTTCGTGAGTGGAAGGATCGCCTTTGGCATCACTGAGGTGTTCCACTGTGATGCGGTATTGGTGTTGTTTCATCGTATCTCCTGTTTTTTTAACAGAGGTTAGCGGTGTTTAAACAGTGGCATATGTATGGGAGTCACGCATACGCCAGAAATAACAAACCGGCACTGACAGAAACTGTCGCGCCGGTTCTTAACATGCCTGCATTGCCCGGTTTTAGCGCTGATCCAATGCTGCCGGAGCATTTACCGGCAGAATCAGTGCTGGGCCTGTGCCTGAGATCAGGCTTTCAGTGCAGCGGCAATCACCTCAGTATACGGGGTGGTAGGCTGACCAGTCAGGGAACTCAGTGTTTTACCTTCATCAAACAGGCCGCCTTTTTCTGCACCTGCATCAGAATCAGCCAGCATAGCAGCGATGCCGTCAGGTAAGCCTGCTGCAATCAGAGCATCGTTGAAATCTTTTTCAGCCATGTTCTGGTAAATCACTTCTTTACCGGATTGTTTGGCAATTTCCGCGGCAAATTCAGCCAATGTGTAGCTGTCATCACCGGACAATTCATAAGTTTTACCTTCGTGACCATCGCTGGTCAGTACCGCAGCAGCAGCGGCAGCATAGTCAGCACGGGCGGCTGAGCTGATGCGGCCTTCACCGGCAGCACCCAGGAATACGCCGTATTCCAGAGCTGGTGGAATAGAAGCCGCATAGTTTTCGGTGTACCAGCCGTTACGCAGCAGAACGTAGTTCAGACCGGAAGCCGCCAGTGCAGCTTCAGTTGCACGGTGTTCTTCACCCAGACCCAGAGGGGTGGTGTCTGTACGCAGGATGCTGGTGTAAGCCAACAGCTTAACGCCGGCTTTTTTCGCCGCGTCGATCACGTTCTGGTGCTGAGGAGCACGTTGACCTACTTCGCTGGAAGAGATCAGCAGCAGACGATCAGTACCTTCAAATGCTGCTTCCAGAGTTTCTGGTTTGGTGTAGTCGGCAGCTTTTACGTTAACGCCAAGTGCTGCCAGGTCTGCTGCTTTTTCTGGTGAACGTACCGCTGCAGTGATTTCAGCAGCAGGAGTGGTTTTCAGCAGAGCTTCAATAACAAGGTGACCTAATTGGCCGGTCGCGCCAGTAACAGTAATCATGATGTATCTCCAGATGTTCTGTGATGTGTTTGTCTATGTTGTTTGTGACTGTCATTTAACAGATGACTTCATACTAGTTCTTATGCTAACTTTTAGTAAGTACATACAAAAAAGTAAGTAAGGGTTTTTTCATGAAAGAGGTAAAAAAAGACCAGCGGAAGGCCACGTTAAGTGAGAAGCTCGAGAGGGGCGATCTCTTCGCAAGTCCTTGTCCTTCAAGGGAAATTTTGAAACACGTATGCAGTCGTTGGGGGGTTCTGATCCTGATTGCTTTGCGCAGCGGAACACACAGGTTCAGCGAATTGCGCCGCAAAATGGATGGCGTCAGCGAAAAAATGCTGGCTCAAAGCCTCCATGCTTTAGTAGAAGACGGATTCGTTGTCAGAGTGCAATACCCCGTGGTGCCACCCTTTGTGGAATACAGCCTGACCGATGCCGGTGAAGAGGTAGCGGCAAAAGTAGCTGATCTGGCAGACTGGATTGAAGTGAACACGCCAGAGGTTATTACCCGTCGTGCGGAACTGGCAGAACAGGAAGCCTGACGCTATTGCTTTGTTGTTATGTGTCCAGCCGGCTGTGCGGGCCTGCAGACTGCTGTCATTAATAACCGCCTGTCCCGATATTCAGCCGGTCATACAATAAATTACGGAGTTGAGATCTTGGTATTGTTAAAGTGCTCATTCAGCGTTCCTGAACGATTGCTGAGAGATTGCTGACGGCACGGAGGTATCAGCATGAAGCCCGATACGAAGCTGAATTATCTTGAGTTTGCGACGCTGGATATTAACGCCAGTAAATGCTTTTTTACTCAGGTTTTTAACTGGTATTTTACCGACTACGGCGACTCTTATGCCGCCTTTTTTGCGGGTGAAGCAGGCCTCGATGGTGGCTTCTTTGCCCTTGATCCGGGCCAGCAATATTCCCCGGGCAGCCACGTTCTGCCGGTGTTTTACAGCGCTGATCTGACTGAGACGCAACAGAAAGTTATTCAGGCCGGCGGCGTTATTACCCGCCCGGTGTTTACTTTCCCGGGGGGAAGACGCTTTCACTTCCGCGAGCCGGGAGGCAACGAGCTCGCTGTATGGAGTGAGTGTCTGGAGTGACTGTCTGGAGTGACTGTCTGGAGAGACGCAGAGCACTGAACGTGGAAAACTGGCGCAAAAAATAAAAGTGAAAGAACAGACGGCAAGGGCATAAGCCAAACGGCTGTTTCTGAAAGAACACCAACCAGATAAGGTCCTCACATCCGCTATGCAACACGATTTCTGGCATGACAAATGGGAACGGATGGAAATTGGTTTTCATCTGAATGAAGAAAATAAAATGCTGCTCAAATACTGGCCGCAGATGAATGTGCCGGATGGCGGTCTGGTGCTGGTGCCCTTGTGCGGTAAGAGTCTGGATCTTATCTGGCTGCACCGTCAGGGTCATTACGTCGTTGGTATTGAGCTGAGTGAGCTGGCACTGGATCAGCTGGCAGAAGAATTACGTCAGGCGGCGGGTATTGAAATCAGCAAAACCCGGCAGGCTGAGCGCGTCGTTTATCAGGGCGAGGGCGTGTTGCTGATTGCCGGAGACTTTTTCAGTGTGCGTGCGGACGATATTCAGCAATTGACCGGGCAGACGGTGGCTGCCGTTTATGACCGTGCCGCAATCGTGGCGTTACCCGATGAGATGCGCCGTGCGTACAGTTCACACCTGCTGCAGCTGAGCGACCGGGCACCGCAGCTGCTGATCACTCTGGACTATGATCAGAACAAGCGTAACGGCCCGCCGTTTGCCGTCAGTGATGCAGAGGTTAAACAGCACTACGGGCAGGCAATGACGGTGTCTGTTGTGGATGAGCGGGAGTTGATTGATCAGGAACCCCGCTTCCGCGAACAGGGGCTGGAGTCCTTTATTCAGCGCGTTTATCAGCTGGGCTGACGCTCAGCACGCGGATGGTTTCTGCCTCCGGGTAATGCCAGGTAACGTTGATGTCCCACAGTTGCACTCCATAGCGGCGCTCTGGTGCAGGGTTCTGGTAGGCAGGTTTCGGATCCTGAGCCAGGCACTGTTCAATTAATGCTTTTACCGGTTGCTGCAACCGCAGTTCTTCTTTTCCGGCCTGGCTAAGGGCCTCATCTGACCATTCCACCCTGATGCTGTCCGGCGCATGCGGCGCTATGTCGTTGTAAGCACCGGCAATACTGTCGGAGTAGGGCACGTAAGGCTTGATATCAATGATGGGGGTGCCATCCAGCAGATCCACTCCGGATACCCATAATCTGTGACCTTCAATCCGCTCCAGCTTAACCACAGACTGGCCAATGCCGTTGGGTCTGTGCGTGCTGCGTGAGGCGAATACCCCGACGCTGCGGTTGCCGCCAAGACGTGGCGGGCGAACTTTCAGCCGCGGCGCTGTGTCCTGTGCTACCTGATGAAACTGAAACAGCAGCCAGATATGGCTGATGCCTTGCAGACCATCCAACGCCTCCGGCTGATCGTAGGGCGGCAGCAGTTCAATGATGGCTGTGGCGGCCGGTGCCAGCATCGGCTGACGGGGAATGGCGAATTTTTCGGCAAATGGCGTGTGGGCGATGGCCACTGGTGTCAGCTGTGTGGGAGTCATTATTCTGGCCGGAGCAAAATGCGCAGTATATCGGAGCAGGGCATAAGGTCACTATCCGTGACTACTCAGTCGCTCACTGTCTGACCAATACCTGAGCAATTGAACATGAATGTTCAAATCGTTGTTTTTTAGTCCAGATAATTTCAAATAGTTACTCTGCAGTTACCAGATGTTACAAATTGGCCCGTTTGGATTGGCATACTGCCGCCGACAGAGAAAAACAAAATTAACAATTGCCGGCATCTGGCATTTGTCGCTATATCAACCAACAGGGTGACTTCATGTTTAAACACGCTTCCCGTCTGGCTGTGGCAATCACCGCCGCGTCTGTGTTCTCCGCTGCTGTTCATGCATCAGGCTATAAAGTTAACGAACAGGCTGCAAAAGCCTCTGGCCGCGCGTTTGCCGGCAGTGCTGCTGTTGCCGACGACGCTTCCGTTGTGTTTTTCAACCCGGCTGGTATGAGCCGCCTGAAAACTTCTCAGGCCAGCTTTGGTTTTACTTACCTGTCGCTGAACGGTGACCTCGACGGTGTGCGTACTGACCCTGCCGGTGTACCAAGTAACCTGCCCGCCAGTGCTACCGCTCCATACGGTGAAGCCGGTGTTTATAACGACGGCGGCAACTACATGAAAGACAAGCTGATTCCGTTCGGCTATCTGGTGCATAAGCTGGATGACAAAGCCGCAGTCGGTTTCGGTATTTTTGTCCCGTTCGGCACTGAAACCGAATACAAAAAAGGCTCGATTGCCGGTGGTTTTGCCGGTCACACTAAGCTGCTGACCATCGACTTCCAGCCAAGCATGTCTTACCAGCTGACTGATAACTTCTCTTTCGGTATCGGTATCGACATGGTGTATGCCTACGGTCTGCTGAGCAAAGAACTGGATCTGGTTCCTCTGGCAGCTGCTTACAGTGCCTATGCCAACGGCCAAACCAACATTAACCCGGAAGACTACCGTGGTTATGAAAACGAGTTCGAAGTATCCGGTGACGATACCGGTTATGGCTGGAACTTCGGCTTTATGTGGGATATTACGCCAGCAACCACCTTTGGTTTTGCTTACCGCTCCGAGCTCGACTTTGAGCTGGAAGGCAAAGCGGAATTCAAGCAGAGCGAAGGCGTGATGGCCTACAGCTCTCAGGCTGGCATCGTTGCACCGGCGGATACCAGTGCCGTGGTAACTGCGTTGTCGGGTTCTTCTGTGCCACTGACCATTGATGGTGAACCGGCCACTGGCAGTGTTGATAAACAGGATGCCCGTGTGCCTCTGACTACACCGCGCTCAGCGACCTTCAGTCTGGCGCATCAATATAACGACGCGTTGCGCGTGACAGCCGGCGCGACCTGGACCGACTGGTCAGTGTTCAAGCACTTTGACGTGATCGCTACCGATGAAGGCATCATTGATGATATCGCTGGCCTGGGTGAGAACTATATCGGCCACATTCTGGAAGACTGGAATGATACCTGGTCCTTTGCCCTCGGTGCTGACTACGTTATTAACCCAGAGTGGACTGTACGTGCCGGTTACGCTTTTGACCCGTCACCAGTGGATAATGCCCACCGTACCGCCCGTGTACCGGATGGCGACCGTAACTGGCTGACCGTCGGTGCAACCTATGAAATGACTCAGGCCTGGTCCTTTGACGCGTCTCTGGCTTACCTGATCATGGATAAAGTGAAAGTGGATGAATACGATCACGACATTAACGACGATCAGATTCAGCCTGCCAACCTGAACGGCGAGTTCGATAACTCCGCAATTGGTATTTCACTGCAGGCTAACTACCGCATGTAATATCGTTGGTAAGTGATTGCTTACGTTGAAAAAGCCCGCTTTACGCGGGCTTTTTTACTTGCAGCGACAACATGGCGCGTATGCACTTGTTCAGGCAACGCCGGGGGGTTAGTCTTGCACTCAGGTTATAAGTTTTAAGGATTGGTAAATGGGGCAGTTATCAGAGCGGATTCAGGATTACCGGGAGCGTCTGCGCGACTGGTGGGCCGATGGTGGTCTGGGTCGTGGTTTGCTGGCAGTTGCGCTGGTGGTGTATCTGCTGATTGCGCTGGTGGTAGGTTTCTTCTGGAGTACTGAGCCGGAGCCGTTTGCGGTAAAAGAACGCGCAGATCAGCGTGCTGCGGCGATGGGGCTGGAAAACGTTATTGGTTTCACCACCACCTCCACTCTGATGGAAGTCACCGATACTCTGCTGCACAAACGCGGTGGTTACCTGAGCAACGATATTTTCCCGCCGGGTCTGTGGCTGGATAACATCCCTAACTGGGAGTATGGCGTGCTGGTGCAGGTGCGGGACTTTTCCCGGGCGCTGCGTAAAGACTTCAGTCGTTCACAGAGCCAGTCCACCGAAGATCGCGATCTTGCCATTGCCGAGCCGCAGTTTCACTTTGACAGCGACAGCTGGGCGGTGCCGTCCACCGAAGCTGAGTATGACCGTGGTCTGAAGGCTTTGAATAATTATCTGCGTCGTCTTGCCGATCCGGCGGAACCAACGGCGCAGTTTTATGCCCGGGCAGATAACCTGCGTCAGTGGCTGCAGGATGTGGAAACGCGTCTCGGCAGCCTGTCTCAGCGCTTAAGTGCATCTGTTGGCCGCCAGCGCCTGAATACCGATCTGGCTGGTGATTCTGCCGCTAAGCAATCCACACCAAGCGGCGAAGATCAGATGGTGAAAACCCCGTGGAATAAAATTGATGATGTGTTCTACGAAGCGCGTGGCTCATCGTGGGCGTTGTTGCACCTGCTGAAAGCCATCGAGATAGACTTCAAAGATATTCTCGAAAAGAAAAATGCCATGGTCAGCCTGCGTCAGATTATCCGTGAGCTGGAAGGCACCCAGGAACCTCTGTGGGCTCCTGTTATTATGAACGGCAGTGGCTTTGGTATGTTTGCTAACCATTCGTTGGTGATGGCGTCTTATATCTCCCGCGCCAATGCAGCAATTCTTGATCTGCGCGAGTTGCTGTCTCAGGGCTGATTCGTTGCTGCTTCGCTTTATTGCGCGGGCCTGGTTATCCAGCTGCCCGCGTTTTTATGCCCGCTGCCCTGTTACGCCGTTATCCTGCTTATGCATCAGGTGCGAGCGGCTATCGCGGTGGCGCTGAAGATTCGCCGTGTGCGAGTCCTTAATGATCCCTTTGTTCTGAGCACCCGGCTCTGACACTTCACGCCTGGCACCTGCACAGGGCTTTGTCTTGTGTCCTTAACGGATAAATTACAGGCTGTTGGCTTATCTGGCATATAACCCTTTTGCCTTACGGCATCTGTTGGTTATGACTATGTTCCTGGTAAGTTGTTGTTTTAAAAGCCTTATTTTCAATTCTTTTGTATTAGCTGACGCCCGCATCAATATCCGTTAAGTAGCACGGTCGTTTCAGTTCTGTTATCTTGCACGTTCGTATCACCACAGTCTGAATACGTATAACAAAAATAATATCAGGGAGATTCAGATGGCATTACTGTGCTGTCGGACGCTCGGCGTTTTAACTGTGACATCATCTCTTTCCTTTTGCTGGGTGCCGTCCGTAGCTGCTCTGGAAGCGCTCAATGAACAGGCGCTGGCTGAAGTCACAGGTCAGGCACAGGGGCTCAGGTATACCTCTGAGTTTGATGCCAGCGTTGATACCATCAGCTACATCGATGACGACGGCCTGGATGGCGGTCCGCTGGGCGAACTCACTCTGTCACCCGTGCGTATCTATACCCAGACCAACCGGCCGGTACAGGTGGACCTTGAAGTCCGCGATGTCGATGGTGAGAAAGCTTTGGTGTTTACCAACCGTGATCTGCCGATTGAAGTTCAGATTGAATCCATCAGCATTAATGGTGAAAGCCTTGGTGGTTATGGGCAGGGGAATTTCCGTATCGGTCCGGGTGATGCCTTGCTTACTTACCTGTTTGCCGGAGGCAATGAAGGTAATGGCCTGACGCTGGATGTGGATATTCCGGCATCCATGTCGTACGAAACCTGGATCGAGGATGAAGGAACCCGGCTGACCACTACCGTTGATTTCAGCGACCCGTATAACAGCGCCAGCGGCGGATTGTTTCTCGATAATATTTCTTTTGATCTGGTCTCTGATGGCCTGCGTATGGGGCTGCCTACGACGACCGGCGGCAATATCAACTTTTACAATGTCCGTGTCGGCGATGATGTATTAAACAGTCTGGCTTTCCGCAACATTGCTCTCCAGCCCGGTGGCTACCTTTTAATAAAAAATGCCAGTCAGGCAGATCAGTATGGACTTGAATTTGATGCTGCCGTAACCGCCGGTTCCAGTCTGGATTTTGTTTATATCGCCGGTGAAGTCAGTGGCGATTATCTGACATCGGATATTTATGAATTATCCGCTTCCGTTACCGCGCTCAGTAATATCGAAGTGAACGGCCTGCGTATGAATGTCGATGGCGAACGTGGTCTGGTGTTCGATTTTGATCGTCAGGATGCCAGCAGTGGTGCCAGTGCTAATGTACTGATCGAGAATATCACTATGTTGCGCAGTAACCGGGTGGCAGATACCAGTAATGCACAGCGTCAGTCGCTGAGTATCGGCACCATGGATATGCAGCTGAATATATCCAATAACAGTTATTTACAGGTTCAGGGGCATTGATATGAAAAATCGTTTCTATGCTCCGGGTCTGTTATTTACGGTCGCTTTAGTTTCGTATGCTCAGATAAAAAATGTGCAGGCGTTACAGGCGATGGATGATGCCAGTATGGCAAGGGTCGCAGGGCAATCCGGCATCACCATTGAAACCACGACACAGCATCCCGATGGCGCATTGCTTTCTACTGGCGAAATACGTTTTACCGAAGAAGACCGCGACGGTCAGGGTGAAGATTATATTGCTGTTGATGGCCTGAAATTGCGCACTTATATGACGGATGTGAATGGTAACTTTATTGGTGCAGATACTTTCAGAACGGACATTGATATCGACGCTGATGGCAATGTCAGTATCCGTACCAGTGACATCGATACTCTGGATCTGGAATTAGGGCGGATTTCGCTCAGTGGCCGCACATTGTTTGGCGCCGCACGCTTTTCCATGTGGGAATTTATCGGCGACAGTTATCTTGAAACGGTTCTGCTGAACGACAGCGCCGGTGCGAGAGTGGGCTTCCGTACAGTTATGGAAGAAGGCAGTGGCCTGACTTATCAGTTTGATGAAGACGGTGTCACTTTTTCAACGGATATCGTCTTTCTGCCGGCGCCAGGGGAATATGCATTTCGCAGTGAACTCTTTCTCAGCGGTAATAGTGATGAGCTGAAACTGGAAATAGGGGAAACCAGTGGCAGCTTTGAAATCCGCAATATTTCCTTACTGGATGCTGCAGGCGCCAGTCTGTTCGGCGCGAATAACTTTGGTGGTCTTGGCTTTTCTGACCTGGGCGTGAATACCGGCTACTTTACCGTGCGGGCCAATGATGGCACAGGTATTGATGGCAATGGTGTTGATGGTATTCGTGGTGAAATAAATCTCGATATGACGGCTGGAAATGTTTTCTACCGCACAGGTAATCAGCGAATTAATTTCAGCGATGTTGCGCTGAATACTCATGGTGAACTGAGCTATACCCTGGACTTTATTGATACAGGTTTTACCTCAGGTATCAGTACCTCCGTATTCGATGTGAATGATCTGGATCTGATGATTGGCGCTGTATATTTCAGTGCCGGAGATGGCTCCTCTCCGGGGTTGAGTATGGGAACGTTTGCCATCGAAAATCTTAACCTGAATGGCGACAGCCTTGATCTGCAGCTGTATACCCTGCCGGGCGCCGGTTCTGAAGGTATGCAAATGGATCTCACCATGGCCGGCACCACATCGTTTGAACTGACCATAAAAGATGATGATGACGGCTCAGGTAATCCACAGCCACAGCTGACCGCTGAGGTGGTGATGAATAATTTCTCTTTATCTCAGACCATTGATCAGACAGAAAAGGGCCTGCATGTTGGTATCGTTGATCAGAGTATGGATCTGAATATCAATCAGATTCGTATGGGCGATGGATCGGTTCAGCAGGGGCAGACCGGACGTATCGTGATGAACAATATTTCACTGCAACCGGGCAGTTATTTCCGCGTGGAACCGCTGCAGTAGAGACAATTTATGTATAAGAATTATAAAAAACTACTCACACTTTTTACTTTAGCTTTACAGCCTTTAATGAGTACTGCTGCAGTTAACAGCAGTGGTGCGTCGGTCTGGTTTGATACCGGGGCTGTAAGCGCTTTGTCGCCTGCGCAGATTGAGGCGGTTAATGCCGATACGCTGACATTCTGGAATAACGGCGAGCCAAACGATTCCGGCGGCGAAGACTGCGCCACACAACAGGCTGCCGGTGGCTGGAATGATGTCGATTGTGGCAACAGCAATCGTCCTGCCTGTTTTGATGGCACAGACTGGGTTCTGGGAAATTCCAGTAACTTTTCGGCTGTCAGTTGCCCGTTAAATACCGTCTTTGCCGCACCAGTGACTGCAGAGCAGCGGGATCTGCTGATTGCGGCAATGAATTTGGCAGGTGTCAGTACGGTTTATATTAATGCCACAGATTCCGGCAGTGAAAATACCTGGTTAATCAATGCAACGTCAGCGAGTGCTTTTGCACCCTTCTGGTCGGCGACCCAGCCTGATAATGCGGGTAGCGGTGAACACTGCACTGAAGTGCAGAGTAACGGTGAATGGAACGATATTGCCTGCACAGAACAGAGAGCGGTTGTCTGCTCAGATGCCAGCTTTGATAACTGGCAGGTGACGGTTGCACAACATTCGTTTACCAATATCGATCGCTTTCATCAGATTTGCCAGCAGGCATTTGGCATTAACTATCAGTTTTCCGCACCACGAACGGCTGAGGAACAGTCTGCGCTTAATAATGTGTTATCAACCAGTGCGTTTATAAATGCTTCTGATCAGAAGGTTGAAGGTTTCTGGATGCTTAACCAGCGCATATTCAGCTGGGCGACCGGATTTCCCGATACCACTCAGGGGCTGTGCGTGGTTGCACGTCAGAGTGACGGGCAGTGGCTGAATGTTGACTGCGCTTCTGCCGCTTTTCTGACCTGTACCGATGGCAATGATTGGATAATCCGAAACGCCAGCCATATTTTTGCTAACGCAGTGTTGGATGTCTGTGCGCGTCCGGATAACGATGATAAAGCGGACAACCCTTATCGTAATTATTATCTGGCAGCGCCTCAGAGTGAATATGAGCGGGCGCGGGTTGCTGATCTGATCCGTGCTGAAGGCAATGGTGCACGTACATGGATTAATCTCAGATACACACAAGATACGGTCAGCTGGATCTGGAATGGTGGTTATAAAAAGCCTGTACCGGGTGGTGATTTGCGGCAGCTGGCATTTTACGATGTTTATGACAACGATTATGAATTCTTACCCGGCCCCTGGGTTCGCTACGGCGATGGCGCGTCGCTGGATCTTGCCGCCGCACAAAAGGAAAACCTTGCCAGCTATTCACTGTTCGCTCCAGTGGAGCCCAATAACACCGGCGACTGCGTGCAGCTCTACACCGATGCCAGTGAAAACGCGACCTATGCCAACTGGGATGACACTTCCTGTGCGACGGTGAAGCATGTTGCCTGTTACAACGGATATCAATGGCGTGTATCTCCGGTAGCCACTTCTATCGGCGGAGATGATGAGTATCCGGAAAATCTGGTCGCAGCCTTTGCTGCCTGTGCTGCTATTGAAGAGGATGGTGTTGCCGGTAACTTTGTTTTCGCTTCACCGATTTCATTTCAGCAAACCCGCGAACTGTTAGCTGAAGCCATAGGGCAAGGCTATACCGAAGGCGTCTGGATAAACATCAACGATAAGCGTTATGAAGGCACCTTCGTCTACAACCTTGGGATGGATGTTCTGGCACCTTTCTGGGCGCAGGGTTCACCCGATGGTGGCAGTGCGGAAAATTGTGCTGTGCAACAGTCTGCTGGCAACTGGGATGACGTTTCCTGTTCTGGCTCTTTACCTGTTGCCTGTTTTGATCCTGGCCAGGGCAATAATGGTAACTGGCAGATAACTCCGGCTGCTTACACGGGCGGAGATTTTGAATCACTCGCCAATATTTGCCAGAGCACCTTTGATGGCCGTTATAAATTTTATGCGCCTGTGACGCTTGCGCAGAAAAATGATCTGCTTAATGTCATGGCGGGATTGTCGGTGACTCAGGTGTTTATTAATGCCAGTGACACTGCGGATGAAGATCGTTGGCAGCTTAATCGCAGCATCAATAACTGGCAGGCTGATCAGCCATCAACAGCGAACAGTGAACTGTGTGTCTCGGCTGATCTGACCACCGGGTTGTGGCGTGCCCGTGACTGCAGTGACGAATTACCGGTTGCCTGCAGTTCTGGCAGCATCTGGTCATTTTCGGATGTTGAAACAGACCTGCTGGATTTCAGTAATGCACAGTCTGTCTGTGATGATATGGCATCCGGATTATTATTTTCTGCTCCACGGTTAATGGATTCTCTGCTGAGTATGCAGCATGACGCCAGTCTCGCCGGGCGTGGTGGCGATGTCTGGATTAATGGTAACCGTTTGCGGAATGCGGCGCAGTGGCAATGGAATGACTATCGTGTTGCGTTACCGAACTGGGGAAATGCACAACCCGATGGCGGCAGCTCAGAAAACTGTGCCTTACTGATGAATGACAGCGCCGGCAGCTGGGCCGACGAAGGTTGTGACACGTCCAATAATCGCCCGTACCTGTGCCGCGACGGTGATAATTGGGCTGTATCCATTGTCTCTGGTTCACTTGATGATTTTTCTCAGGCCGTAGCGGCCTGTCAGGATCTGGGCAGCGGCTGGCAATTTGCTGCCCCTCAAACCTATAACGAAAACATTGCTGCCCGTAATGCTATGGGGGGTGTCAGTGAAGTCTGGATTAATGCTACCGACACTGTTAAGGAAGGGCAGTGGCTTACCAATGCTGCAAATATTTCAGCGTACCCTGCCTGGGCGCCGGCACAGCCTGACAACGGCGGCCTGACAGCTGCTCAGGAAAGTACCACCGTTAATGGCGAAGACTGTGTATATCAGGATGCCGCAGGAGACTGGTATGACATCAGTTGCAGCGGGGCTGCAGAATATTCCTGGGCCTGTACTGATGGCTATCAATGGAAGGTAACCAGAGAAAAAGGGCTTATTCAGAATACCGCCGATGGTCACCGTCATTGTTTTATCGAATACGGCAGCCGTTTTGTATTCGCTGTACCTCTGACGCTGGCGGATGCTATTCAGCTCGACTTTGCCCGTTTACAGGCCAGCCTGGAATCGGCAAATGCCATTAACAGAGTCTGGTTAAATATTACCGATGGTGGTGATGAAGATAATCAGAATGGTACAGGTAGCGGCGAAAAATTCCGTAAAAATCTGCCCTATACCAATTGGCTGTCACCTTATCCGGGCCGTGAGCCACAGGACGTCTGCGTATTTAAAACCTCGGTAGCCGCGGGGCAGAATAACCCATGGCGCAGCGCAAGCTGCACAGCTGGTGCTGCTCACTATGCGTGCTTTAATGGCTCAGACTGGCAGGTGGCTACTTCTGCCGGAGCGCTGGTCAATGGTTCCCTGCAGATTGTGCCACAGACAGGTGATGACTATTGGTCGTATGAACGCGGCAACCGCTTATGTAAGGATCAATTCGGTCGCGCCTATTATTTTTCTGCTCCGGTAACGGCAGCAGAGGAGCAGGCGCTTGATACGGCAATACGCAACTCTCCAGCACAGGTTAAGAATACCTGGCTGAATTACTATTACGTAAGCAACATCAGCAGTGAGAATAACCGTTGGTTTGCAGATCGCCTGAAACTGGGGCTTTGGCAGAAGCCTGAATTTGCCAATTACAATAATTCCGATTGTGCCCTGCTGGATAGTAATGGTCGCTGGTCCGACGTGCTATGCAACCGGGAATACGATTATGCCTGTTTTGATGGTGACTGGAGTATTGCATCATCAACATCCGGGCAATGGCAGGACGGCTTTGCCGCCTGTGAAAATCAGAATGCGATGTTTGCCGTGCCGCGCACACCGGATGAGCTGGCCGAACTTCTGGCACAGCTGGGTGGTAACACGGTATGGATTAACCTGACCGATACCGGGCTGGAATCGCAGTGGATTGCTAATCGTCTGCGCTATGCATGGTGGGCAGACAATGAACCGGTTAACACGGGCAATCGTGATTGTGCACGTATCAGCACCAACGGTGAATGGTATGCGGCTAAATGTCTGGTGGAAGAAGCGGCCTTTGCCTGCCGCAAACTTACCGGCAGCAACGTTGAATGGTTTATAACATCCACCGCCGGTGTCTGGTCCCGTGGTTTTTCTGTATGCGCTGCAGAATTTCCCGGCAGTGAATTTTTTGCGCCCCATGCCTTTGGTAATCAGTCGGCGACCCTGAGTCAGCAGGCGTTAGCCGCTGAAGTAGCGACTTTTGGACAGGATGTCTGGCTCAATATGAGCGATCAGGAAGTGGAAGGCAGCTGGCGCCCTTATCAGGTTTACAGTGACTGGGCGACAGAATCTCTGCTCGATGAAGATAACGATTGTGCTTATTTTGACCGTGTTACAGAAGGTGCAGGAACCTGGTAGGCCGATGCCTGTAAATACACAGCGGCGTCCGCTGTCAGTCGTGGTTTCGCCTGCACCAATGGTTATCAATGGCGCATCGTGAATGTGGCAGTTACCAGCGATATGCGCTGGTCCTCCGGCTTTTCTGCCTGTGATGCTCTCGACACTGCAGATGAGGACTGGAGCTTTGCAGCACCGGTCGATGCGGTACAGAATGCGCGGCTTAAACTGGCAATGGAACTCGAAGGGCTGGAGCAGGTCTGGATTAACGCTCATGATCGCTACGAAGACGGTGACTGGCAGGTTAATGGTGCTGAGACCAATTTTCCGGCGGTAGCAGACACATCCCTGACGCCTCTGGAGGTAAATGAGCAACAGACCGGTGTTTTGTTAACGGCTTTTCTGGCGGACGATGAAGAGCAGGGAATTGCATCGGCGCAATGGCAACTGGTTGCCGACAGCCGCTTTGCCAATCCGGCAGATTCCGATGTTGTGGTCAGCAATAATACGCTGACAGCAGGGCCTTCCGGGACTGCAACGGTAACCGCTTCCTATGATGCGCCGCTGCTACTGCAGCAGGATGCTCTTCTCACATTTAAGCTTAACGTAACCGATATTCCCCCCGGCACCGCAGCACCTGCACAGTCAGAAGCGTTTGTTACGGTAAGAATTAAATCGCCGCTGGTTGCCCATTATGACTTTAATTCCGATGCACAGCCGCAGCGGGATATCAGCGGTAATGGTCACGATGCGCTTAATACCAGCGCCAATCCATTTCCAGCTGTTGTTGACGGTGCACTGTCATTGTCGGAAACCGATGTTATGGTGGTGCCCGGCGTTGCGGTCGACCTTCAGGCTGGGCTGAATATTCCCGCGGATGCTTACACAGTTGCTTTCCGCTTCAGTATTGAAGAGCCGGGGAGTGGCAGTGGTCTGCGTGGTTTATTGCAAAAAGGCGATGCCAATGCTGCACGTCAGCCCGCGTTCTGGCTGCAGGAAAACAGCGATACTCTCAGAGTTTCTGAGGCGACCAATACAGCAGTTCAGGTACAGACTGCCAGCACTCTGCTGAATCAGCAGTGGCTGAACTTTGTTTTCGTAAAGCGTGTGGATGGCTTTGATGTTTACATCGACAACGAATTAATCAACAGCTTTGACTATGGCGCCGGAGAGTTATCACAGGCTAACAGCGGTAATCTCTATTTAGGTAATACGCCCCAGGCTTCGCGCTCTTTTGTCGGCCTGATGGATGATGTTCAGATTTACAATCGCGTACTGTCGGAGCAGGAAAGGGAGCAGATTCTTCCGCCACCGCCTGTTGGTGAAGTCGCGTTTACAGAGACATCATCCTTTGCGGATGAATATGCAGCAACTGATAACGCCGTTACTATTAATCTCGAACGTCGCCGCGGCAGCAAAGATGCACTGACCGTCTATGTGGATCTCAATGCTGCCATCAGTACTGCCACACCTGGCTCTCAGGCAGATCTGGTGACGCCAGCGGACGTTGCCGACCTAGCCTTTGCTGGTGGTTACACACCAGGAACAGGTCTGGCGGTAACCTGGCCGGCAGGTAGCCGTGGCATTCAGAGTTTTACTGTCAATCGCGATACTGCAGATGACGGTATCCGTGAAGGTACTGAAACCGCCCGCTTTAACATCGTCGATTATTCTGCTGCTGACAGTGCTGAGCCTGCGGTGCATACGCTGCGCCTGAATGACCTGACGCCGAATCCTTTCGGGAATTTCTCTGTTACGGCACCAGACAATAATATCCTCACTGAAAACAGTACCGATACCTACAGTCTTTGTATCGTCCGCGAGTCAGGTTCTGCAGGCGATGTAACGGTTAATTATCAGCTGTCAGGAACTGCGGTTGAAAATATCGACTATCAATATGTTACCGGCAGTATTATTCCCACTGCTTCGACGGGCAGTGTATTTTTTGCTGACGGTGACAGCAGTGCCCGGTGTTTCGCGCTACAGGCTATCGATAACGCGGATATTGGCGTCGCCGATAAAGTACTGACGGTGACTATTGTCAGTCTTAACTACGATGAAGTACTGTTTGATCCTCTGCTCACAGAGCAGGATCAGGCCAGTCTGATTATTCGTGATTATGAACCCGGTGATTTTGCCTTTGCTGCTGACAGTTTCAGTTGCAAGGAGCCAAATACAGATTCAACAGTGCCGGCTGAATTGCAACCGGCTGCCGGCGGATTGCTGTGTGAACTCGCTGTTGTGCGCACAGACACCAGTCTTTATGCACCGGCAGCAGAACTTTCTGTATCGGTCAGCCCGGTAACAGCAAACACTGGCGCAGCAGACTTCACCAATACTGCTGCCTTGTATTGGCCAGCTCTGACGGAGACTGTTACGGCAACGCCTTCCTCTGAAACCCAGATCATTACCTTTACGCTGGTGAACGATAATTATCAGGAAGACGACGAGCAGGTCGTTGTGTCTGTGCTTCCAAGTAACGGCGATGGTCACGATGAAAATGTTACAGCGGCCTCTGCCACTCTGACACTGGTTGATGTGACCAGCCCGGCTCTGCTGACTGTGGAAGATACATCAGCAACTGTGTATGAAGGTCAGCTGTTAACAGTGGATATTGACCGGGCCGGAAATCCGGAAACCGATTTTACTGTTGTGCGCAGCGTTGAAGTTCTGAATAAAACCTCCGGTAAGACCGACGCTGATTATCTGAGTTTCAGTTATTCAGATCCTGCCGGCAGTACGGGGGCGCTCAGCTTCAGCTATGGCGGCATTCCTGTGTCATCGCAGCTTGTTATCCGTACCAAAGATGTTTTGTTCAACGGTAACAGCAACTATACCGTGAGGGTGACTCTCAGCGATCCTCAGCCGACGCGCACTGTCGGTTTGGGGGCGCTCAGTAACGCAAACCAGGATAGCAGTGTTAATCAGACCTATCGCGATTTTGTCATAACCAATGACAACAGTGTGAATGATCAGATTCTGGTTACTCAATCTGCCGTTAATAATAACGCAACGTCTGTGGCCGGAACCTACTACGCAATTGATGATTTCCTCGGTGCCTCAGGTCAGGTTGATCTGTCTGTGGTGATACCGGAACGCACAGGCGTGAATAAGAAACATGCGCAGATTAATTACACTTGGTCGCTGCTCAGCAGTAACGGTGCAACGCTGGATAATACCGGCGGCAGTTTTGCTTATGCTGATGGTATGGCAGAGGCTGCCCGTTCTTTTTCTACCCGCCTGACGCTGCCTTTTACTTATCAGAACCAGATTAACTCTCAGATTCTGCTGACAGTCTGGGGTGGCCCTGACAGTAATATCGCCAATGCCGATGAAGTGTATGAGCAGATACTGAATATCCGTTCTGCGCCACGCTGGCGCCGGTTGATATTTGACGGCAGTCGCTGTGTTGCCTGGGACGAGGGCGATGAACGCTACGAAGCCAATAACTGTTCTGCATCTGTGCTGAATGCTGAGTTATGGACTTATGATCCACAGAATCAATACATGATTAATAAAGGTGATAATGCCTGCGCCACGAATGATGGTGATCTTTTGCGTACCGATTGCAACAGTGGGCCGAAAACCTGGGAGCTGACAAACGATAATGGTTCTCTGAACGTTAAAGAGACAGGCGGCAGTGAAATCTGGTGCCGGATATCCACCGGACAGCAAATTAATGTGCGCGATACCGGACTCTTTTCCTGCTCCGGAAATGATGATCGTTACACATGGGGAGTCGACCAATGAAATGTCCAACCATAATCTGCATATTGATGGTGCCTGGTTGTGCACTGGCCATGCAGTCCCTGGATGATCAGGAGATGTCGCAAGTAACCGGTGAAGGGATTGCGGCAGTATTCGATAACGTGCTGCTGAATTCTGCCGATTACAGTGATCCAGAGTCCTTTAAAATCAAACTTAAGCTGACCGATGGTCCTGACCCTGACTATATGATTTTCAGCGAGTTGCGGATGTACAAAAGTGGCAGTACAGAAGAAAGTGGGATGCTGGCCGGGCGCTTTGGTACCTACGATGATCCGTTTTATATTGCTGATATCCGCGAAATAACGGAACGGCATACAGGCTTGATTGATCCTCTGGGTAACGGATCTTTGGTCAGCGGTAACCGCACACACACGGCTTTGTATATGGGCTTTCCTACTGCGGACCTGCAACAGCTGGAGCGCAGCTTTGCATCTTTTTCCGATCATTATTATGAGCCGGCAAGCGAAGGTGCGGATATTGATTACTATCGCGGATTGCCTCAGGACTTCTTTACCGACAGCAATTCAGTTGATGTCAGCTACCTGCCATTTTTAAGCACATCATTCGCTGAACAATCAGCTCAGCGTGAACTGGAGCTGGATCAGGCTACAGATAAATTCGATCTGCACTTTCGCGTCGATATGATCAACGATACCAATCGCAACAGCACAGAAGCCAATGCTTCTTTTCTGACCTATGCGGACCTGGAGGGCGTCAGACTTTACGGCACATCGGCCTATTTATGGGCTCACAGCGGCCAGGGTGAAACTTTATCGGCAGCTGAACTGGCGAATTATCAGTATGGTGGGCAGCCATTTTATGGTGATCGTGGACTGTCGCTGGCAATGACCACAGGTTTACAGGCCGATGTTATCCGTCTGACCACAGACCCGGAGGGTGCGCTGGCCAGTTCACTTGAACTGCGTGGTGTCGATATGTACCTGCCGCTGGGTAATGCTGATCAGCCATTAACCATCAGCACCGTGCAATACGCACAGGTCGAACGCGGTACCTGGAAAGACGCTGTGCCGAATGTGCTGGCACCCACGACACAATTGCGTATTGAAATTGGCGGATTACCGCAGGATGTTGCTCAGGCGCCACAGGGCAATATCTACATCCAGTCCATAGCATTTGGTGATGAAAGTGACCCTGATCTGATTACTGGCTATGAAGATATTTTTCTGCGTGATGCAGACGGCAATATTGTATCGACCATCAGTAATGTTTCACACCGGGCCTTTATTCCCAAAACGGTGATCTATAACGAGCAGGTCGCAGCCTACAATCAGGCAAATCCAGGAAACGAAATCCCGTATGTACCCAACCAGAACGTGGTCGAAATTAAAGGCATTGAGATTCAGCGCCTGATTATTACCACTCAGGATCTTTAATCATGAACCTAAAAAGAATAACTCATCTGGCGTTAGGCGGATTGCTTTTTTTAACTCTGATTCCTGATTTGAAGGCTGAACTGCTGGTTATGGATGAGGCCGATCTGGCGGCATCTTCCGGACAGGCTGGTATCACTATCAGTGCAAGGGTGGAGCTGGATAGTGGCTCGCGCATCAGTTATACCAATACTGCGGCAGATTATGCCGACAACAATGAATATTGGCTGGTGGTCGACAATCTCACCGGCGCGGTGGAAATACAGGGGTTGCAGCTGGATCTGATCAGCGACTTCGGTCCGACTGCTGAGACCGGCGCACTGCAGTGGACATTGCCGGAAGAAATTGTATTCGATGAACTGAAAACCGATGGCATTTATATGAGTACGGATCGTGAAGTTAATCCGGGCTCCCGCTTCCTGATGGCCGTCGAAATTGATGGCACGCTACAGTTGCCGGCAGCATCAACCATGACCATATTTGCAACAGAGTAAAAATAATGACAATGAACACTCTGAAAATCATCACACTACTTACCGCGTTGCTTTCTTCACCGGTATTCAGCCTTCAGCTGATGAATGAAAGTGAACTGGCCGCGACCTATGGGCAGGCAATTTTTGAAGTGTCCGAGAACCTGGTAAAACAGGGCGATGGCTCAGAACTGAATATGTTGCGTATTACTATGGGGGCGCATATTGAAATCAATGCCAACGTAGACGAACTCGCTCTTGGGCGCTATTGGCGCCCGGAAGGTACCAACTGTACCGGTGGTGCTGGCGGCGATAAGATCTGCTACAACAACATAGTGCCAGTGGATTACAACGATAATATTGCCTGGGCCTGCACCGCAAACCCCTGTGGTTCGGTTGGCCTTGGCGATGCTGAATACGAATCCTCATTACTGACTCACGGCGCGGCGGTCAGTTTTTTTGACTATCCCGGTGGCTTTGAGCCGGATGCCGGCGTCGATATTAAACTGCGGGACATTACCATGGGGCAGGTAATTGATATTGGCGATGGTTTATATGAGCTGACCCCTTTTGTGCAGGATAACCCCTATATTGAGTTTGCATTTGACGAAAGCAGTGGTGTACAGCAGCTGGTTGGCTTCCGTGTTGGTGCGGAAAACTCGTACGGCTATCAGGGCAATATTATTGATGTAATCTCCGGTTTTATCGAACCTACGATTACTGCAGAAATCGAGCTGCCGATAATCGGTGGTCTGGGCAGCCTTGAACTGGAAGCGTTCCTTGGTGGGGTGCGAACCATTGGCTGGCTGGATTCTTCTAATCTGACTCTGTATGCGGTCAATGGTGCGCTGGTAAACCTGCTGGTCAGTGATCCGGAAAGTGTTCTGGATGAATCGCCGACGGCACAGTTGTTCCCGGTACAGTCGAACTATCTGGATAATACCAGTGCCTTCTTTATCAGTATGGGCAGCCGGTCAATTCAGTGGAGTGAAGTGCAGGGCTTTTCTCCTGAGGTAACTTCCCCGGGCTTCTGGCTGAATATGGGGGGCGATGGTGGTTTGATCTCCTTTACACAAAATGGTGATCACCCCAATAACTACTTCCCGGGCCATCCAAACTTTCAGCTTTATGGCGCTAATACTAACTATGGCGATGCGACAACACGTCCTTCCTGGTCACAGACTTACAATAATTAAATGTCCTGTGCGCAAAAAAATACCGGCATCAGCCACTGCTGTCCCACAGTTTAAAACGGATTTTTTATAAGCGGCTTTTAATGCCGCACAGCCTTATGCCTCCAGGGGGAACTTATCCCCCGGGCCGGCAAGGCGCCCCCCAGCTTTTCGCTTTCTGGAGCTGTAGTGGTTTAATAAATCCGGACACTCACTAAAGGCGTTATAGTAACGCCATTGAAGAGGTGTCTATGAAGAAAGAACGTTCCAAGTTTACTCCTGA